>Ga0206131_10000051_pt1 | contig 153140 bp, 192 predicted proteins | sample Helgoland_Spring_FD_148636 | JGI IMG/M metagenome (GOLD analysis project Ga0206131, IMG submission 148636) | Pelagic subsurface seawater microbial communities from Kabeltonne, Helgoland, North Sea - Helgoland_Spring_Bloom_20160517_1 | ecosystem: Environmental > Aquatic > Marine > Epipelagic ...
AACTGAGTGGAAAGGGTTATGACCTAAAAAATATCAACGCAGGTAGTCTAGGTGCAGTTGCAGACCAACTTGCACAACAAGCAGAGGCTGCACAAGCAACACTCGACAAAAGACGGTCTTCTCTAGAGAAGAATAAAGCATCGAAACAAGCAAAACAACAAGCTAAGAAGTCGCCCGAGACAACAGTTAGAGAACTACAGTACCCTATCGGAGAAGAGTTGCAGAACTTTCTCATATTCACAACTTTACCTAGAACTGCTAGGAACGCAGATGGTGCTAATAACAAAAATTTGTTACACACAGAAAAGCTTGAGATTGCATTATACGTTCCCGATGAAATAAGTGAAGGGGATGTGAAAGCAAACTACTCAGCACAGTCAGTTGGTGCTGGTCTTAGACGAGGACTTGCAATAAAAGATTCATTCAATGGTAAAATGGATGGTTCAACATTACAGGCAACTGGAACTGCATTAGAGGGAGCAGTCCAAGATGGTATGAACAAACTAGGTTCTATGCTCACTGGTGGTGCAAACAACTTCCTTGCTGGAAGAGCAGCCAACCCTATGGAAGAACAGATGTTCGAAGGAGTGGGTTTCAGAGATTTTTCTTTTGATTATGAGTTCTTTCCTAGAAATGGTGACGAAGCAACTGCAGTAAAAGATATCGTATGGGGGTTCAAGACTGCAATGTTACCCGACACATATGGAGAAGCAGAGGGTGATACTGCAATTGAAAATTATTTCAACTATCCCAACATGTTTAAATTACATTGGGAAGGGCCGATTGCAGCTAAATTTGATGACTTCTTACCCATGGTATGTACATCATGTAATGTCTCACATTCAAACAAACTATTTGAAGATGGGTATCCAGTGTCAACAAAAATGTCACTAAGTTTCACAGAAATCAAAATACTCACACAGGAAAACTATCAGACAATATCCAAGTCAGCAAAGAAACAAGACTTAGGTGGTGGGATGACCTCATTGGCTGAAAGAAGACAAGAAACCGTTGCAGCGTCAAATAAAGATAAAACAGCTCAAGGTGGTGGGGGTTAAACTATGGCAAACGAATATTTCAACAATTTTCCAACAACACAATATAAACTAAGTGACGGACGATGGATTACTATCAAGGACTTTTTCAGAAAGTCAAAGATAGACCAAAGTGCTTTACACAAAGTTATTGATTACGAATACTATGAACTGCAAGATGGTGAAAGACCCGATGTAGTTGCAACCAAAATATATGGTAACGGTGATTTACATTGGACTCTATTACTAGTTAATGAAATGGAATCATACTATGACTGGCATAAAGACACTCCAACCTTTGAAGCATTTCTAACTGAAAAATATCCAGGCCAATATCTAACCTTCGCAAATACATCTGATATAATCGATGGGAATGGTAAATTCTTACTGGGTGAAAAGATTACTTCTAACGATGGTAACACTGCACACGTTCTTAAAGTGGAACCTACATATAATAGAATTGGTGTACAGGGTAATAGAGAGTTTACTGGTGGAGATACAATAACAGGTTCAGAAAAAACTGCAACCATTTTAAGTGCAATCAATCAAATTGATGGTATAGCATATTACAAAAATGATGAAGGTTTAAAGTCAAACAGCTTCGTCAATGGTTATACTTCAGTAACACTCTGGCAAGACGAGTTCGATAAAAACGATTCAAAAAGATTAATAAAAATTATCAGACCACAATACATTCGAAGGGTTGTGCAAGAGTTTGATAAAATAATGAGTTCATAATGGCCCAAGGAAATTTTGTTGAAGGTGGATTTTCCATCGAAGCATTCACAATAATAAACCAGCATGGAGAGACAGTTGTCATCGATGCTTTGACTGTGGGTGTAACATTATATGAATCAATCTTCTCAAAGTTTTGTTCGGGGCAAGCATCGGTTATCGATGGTCTAGATATTCTGAAAAACTACAGATTTACAGGACAGGAATTCTTGCGTTTATCCATTAAACAAAAGGAAGGATTTGACGAAGAGGCTCCAAAAGAATTTACTATCGATAAGACATTTAGAATCTATAAAGTATCAAACGTTCAGAGACCTAAAGAAAGTACACAATCATATGTTTTATTCTTCTGTGACCCTAGACAATTCTATGTAAACAAAAAACGATTGAGTAAAACCTTTAGGGGTACAAAGGGTCAAATGTTACAAGATGCATTGTTAGATGAAACACATTTCTATCCCGAAGAGTTTGACTTGTACGAAGAGACAACTCCAGCAAACCATCAATTCATTTGTCCTAACTGGACGGTCAATAGATTTATCGATTGGTGTGTTACCACCTCTCATTCTGAAAAGAGTGATGGATGGAGAAACTCTATGTTCTTCTATCAGACACTTAACGGCGGGTTTAGATTTGGGTCGATTGATGGAATGTTCCAAAGGGAGTTTCCAGTTGAGTTTACAATGAAACCAACATCAGCTGATGTAGAGTCTTCAGAAAAAGATTTGAATGCTCCAGGCGGTCTTAACAGTAGAATCCTAAGTTATTATAAACCACAACAATTTGATACTCTTTCAGCTATGATTGGTGGGGCATATGGTGCTTCAATGAAAGTCTATGACCCAGTTAGAAAATTAGAAGAAGATGTGATTTACGATTACAAGGAAACCATGGACAGAGGTACACACCTTTCTGGCTTCCCACTTATTATAACAGATGAAGATGAAGTCAGTCTATCTGCTCATAACCAAACAGATGATAGAACATCACCCGATGCAATTGAAGTTGATGTAGACCTTGCAATGAATAGAGAATTTAAAACCATAGTAGATTATACTTACACATCAAATCACACCTTTGATAATGCAGACTCTATTGCATCAGACGAAGTTTTCCAAGGAATTAAAAATAAAGACAATGCAAAATTAGAGAGAAGAGCTCTCTTAGAAATACTAGAACAACACAAGATGATAGTTACTATACCATTGAGAACCGACCTCTCTTGTGGAACTGTTATCAAACTAAAAATCCCAGGCGCAGAAACATTGGATGGTAATGTAAGTGAAAACCTAAATGATGATAGATATCTGATTACAGATTTAAGTTTAAATTTTGAACCAGCAAATGCTTCGGGAATAATGCATTTAGAGTGCGTTAAAGAAAGTTATACAATGGATATTGCAGATGCACCAGGCTTAGCAGAATCCGATAAAGCAGTGAAGGGGACAGATTAATGGAACATTATTTTTATGGTATAGTCGAAGACAGACAAGACCCTCTTATGATAGGTAGGGTTCGTGTACGTATACACGGAATACATACCGACAATAAACAACTAATTGCAACACCCGATTTACCATGGTGTCAAGTAATTCTTCCAACCACTGCAGCTGGACTTTCGGGTATAGGAACTCAACATGGACTTGTAGAAGGTTCTACAGTATTTGGATATTTCAGAGATGGGGATTTAAAGCAAGACCCTATCATACTAGGAACAACAGCAGGTATCCCTCAAGTAGGGTACAAAGAATCTGTTACAGATGAACTTATTACTAGGGCAACCGATAGAGGGTTCAATGACCCTAGAAAGTTAACCGTAGAAGATTACAATGATACATCCGATGGGCCCAATCCAAAACAGGATGTTAGAAGAGGGTTTGGTTTAACGAGTGCATTAGATACTGCACCCAAAGAACCTAAAACAATTGACATCAAGTATGATGCAACAGGTTCAACCATTGAAGAGACAGAACTAACAGAAGATGATTTGCCTTTCTATCCATTATACACCGACCAGTCTGATTTGTCAAGTTTTGCAAGAGGCGTATCTAAAGAGGGTACTCTTTATGAGCATAAACTATCAGATAACTTAGAAGGATTCTTAGATAGTGCAGAAGCACCAGTCTACCCATACAACAAAGTTACAGCAACAGAGTCGGGTCATCTAATTGAAGTTGATGATACTCCAACTGCAGAAAGACTAAACATACATCACAGGTCGGGAACATTCCATGAGATACATCCCGATGGGTCAGAAGTTTCTAGAATAGTAAATGACCACTATCAAGTAGTGTGTAAAAACGATAGTATTTTCATAGCAGGTAATGCTGATATAACTGTAGAAAAGGGTAATGTAACTATCAATGTGAATACTGGTAACGTAACAACAAACGTATTGAAGGGTGATATGACCACAACAGTATCAGAAGGAAATGTTCTTACAACCGTATCAAAAGGTAATGTCAATCTAGATGTGACCGAAGGTAACGTAGATGCACAGATAGGTGGAACATTAAATGCAGATGTAGTGGGTAACACAACATTCACTTCACCAACTACAAAAATGACTACAAATTTAACAGTTGACGGTACGGTTCATATCACTGGTAAACAAACTAACGATAAAACAATACATGCAACTGGGGATATATCAACCTCTGCTGGTAACGGCCCAACACTTGCAACTCATTACCATAAGACTAAATCAATGGATACTGGTAGTGGTGCAAATGCTGGTAAGACTAATAAGTCCGAGAGACCAGGCCCAGGCTCTGCCCCAACAGATTTTCCTGTAGTTCCTGCTGAAGAATAGAATGATGCGAGTATAAATAGATATATGTCAGACCAACTAGTAAATAACGGAAAGACCGTTGCAAACAAAAACATATATTCTGATATGGATATAACCATGAGAGCTCATCCAGTAACAGGTGATGTCACTCTTAAAACGGATACGGATGCAATACGTAGAGCAGTAAGAAACATTGTTCTAACCAACAAATATGAAAGACCATTTAAACCAAACTTTGGTGGGTCTATCAGAAACATGTTATTTGAATTAGACACGGATAGAAAGGTACGTAGAATGCAAAGAACTTTAGTAGAGACCATAGAAAAGTTTGAACCAAGAGTTTCAAATGTGTCTGTAAGATTTGATGATGTTGACAACAACAATATGGATGTAACCGTATTTTATAACATTAACGAGGGTGTTCCAAATAACGATTTGACATTCACAGTAACAAGGGCACGATAAGATGGCAACAAATAGTTCACAAATAAATGTAACAGATTTAGACTTTGATTCAATTTCAGATAACCTTAAGTCGTATCTAAAAGGACAACAACAATTTAAAGATTACGATTTCGAAGGGTCAAACATGTCAGTCTTGATTGACCTTCTTGCATATGCATCTCATATTGGTGCAATCAATACTAACATTGCAGCTTCGGAATTATTCCTAGACTCTGCACAAATGAGAAAGAATGTAGTATCACGTGCAAAGGATTTAGGATTTATTCCAGCGTCTGAAGCAGCGTCCGAAGCAACAGTAGATGTTGCATGTAGTGGTGTAAGAAATGCAGACGGTACATTGCCAACCACTTCAGAAATGCAACTTTTAAGAGGAACAGTTTTTCAGACAGTATACGATGGAACCAACTACGATTTTGTAGTGTCATCAACAGTAAGACCAAGTCAGAATGGAACTACTTATAATTACACGGATGTAAACCTTGTACAGGGAACTTATGCAACAGACATCTATGTGTTTGATAATCAAATTGCAAATCCAAAGTTTGTGCTTAGTAATCAAAGGGTAGATAAATCTAAATTAAGTGTTGTGGTCACAAGTAGCGGTGTATCATCTAACTATGCATTGTCAACAGATATCTCAGCAATTACTACAACCTCTAAAGTATATTACACTCAAGAAAACGAAGAAGGATACATTGAACTTTATTTTGGTGATGGTGTTCTTGGTGCTAGTCTTAAAGATGGTGATTCAATTGCAGTGACTTATATTGTAGTGGATGATGCTCATGCAGATGGTGCTAACTTATTTACAATGGTGGGTGGTATCAATGGATTTTCAGATGTAAGGACAACTAGAGTCATTCCAGCTACAGGTGGTGCAGAGAAAGAATCTATCGACTCAATCAAATTTAAAGCAACAAAGTTTTACACATCTCAAAATAGATTGGTAACACTGAATGACTACAAAGCAAAGGTCAGTGAGTATTACCCAAACGCAGATGCAGTTGCAGTATGGGGTGGTGAAGACAATGACCCACCCGAATATGGTAAAGTGTTCATTGCACTTAAACCCAAAAACTCAGACTACTTATCTGATACAGAGAAGAAGTTAGTTCAAAGCAAACTCAACAAACTAAATATGTTGACTGTTAGACCTACTATCATCGATGCAGACATAGTCAAAATTTTAATTACATGTGTATTCAAATATAACGAGAATGCAACACAATACTCTAACGGAGAATTGGTGACACTAGTAACAAGTGCAATCAATACGTTCGACAATACTAACCTTTCAAACTTTGATTCTGTATTCAGACATTCGAATCTTGTTAAAGCTATTGACGAAACGGATGGTTCAATTCTTTCTAACACATGTAATATCAGATTACGAAAAGCAACTACTATAAAGACTGGTCAAGAGACAGGATATACAAGTGTTTTTGGTAATGCATTATACAATCCAAACGATGGATATAATGCAGCGGGTGGTGGTATCACCCAAACAACAGGTTTCTATACTCAAGGGGATGCAGTTAACATTCATTATTTCGATGATGATGGTAAAGGTAACCTAAGACGGTTCTACTTATCAAGTGGTGCCAGAGTTTATTTGGATAGTACAGCTGGTACAGTGGATTATCCGAATGGGAAAGTAACAATCAATGCCATCAATATTACCTCAACGGTTAATACTGATTCAACGATTGATTTCACAGTTATACCAGCAGGTAATGATGTGGTTGCAACACTAGGTAATCTAGTAGATATCGACCCATCAGATGTTAGTGTAACAGGTGAAGTAGACACCATTGCAAGTGGTGAGTCGAGTGCTGGTGTTGGGTATAAATCCACATCAACCTCTTCATATTAATTATGCATAAAGTGGTCTAAGACTGTAGGTTCAGTGCTTAGAGTAGCATTCCTCGAAAGAGGTTTTAATTAAATTAGTCAATTTTAGGAGAAATAAAAATGGCAGATAAGAAAATAACAGCTTTAACAGCAGTTGCTGATTCAGAAATCGGTGCTGATGATTTATTGCACATTGTAGATAACCCAGGCGGAACTCCTGTAAACAAAAAGATGACCATTGGTCAGATGTTTGAAAACATTCCAACTCACTTAGCAGTAGATGATATTGCTACATTGACAGCAACAGCGTCAAACCTTGCATCAACTTTTGCAACGTTCATTGATGGTACTGCTTTCAGTGGTGATGTTGCATTCACTTTGGATAACGGAACAGACGTAGGTCAGTTGAAAATTATCCTTGCTTCAACCGAACCAGCTTCAACTCATAAAGCTAATATTACTGTAACATCTTGGGGTTACTCCACAGATACTACAGAGCAAATTAAGTTAGACGCTCGTGGTGAAGCAGTAGTGTTGATGTGGAACGGAACTTCTTGGTTCCTTGTCTCATCACTAGGTGCAACTTTAAGTTAAGGTTAAACTAAAATATGTCTCACCAAGATTTTTCAATAGATAAGCTAAGTCATAGACTACCTTCATTACTTCCCGAGTATTTGAAGGAAGAGTCTCCGATGTTTGAGGCTTTCCTCAATGCATACTTTGAATATCTAGAGTCAGAAATCTTGGTCTTTGAAACCAGTTCTAAAACTGAGTTTGCAAAGAGTGACATAGATGGTGTTTCATTAGAAGATGGTACAGGTGCTATATTATTAGAACCTGCTACCATCTCACCATCACCCGACCAAGATAGTTCAAAAATACTATACGATGGTTATAACGACAGTGACGAACAATTTTTATCTCCATACAAAGTTGGAGAATACATTGTAGGTAATACTAGTAAGACTGTATCTAAGATAGTAGTCATCAATGGTAATACATTATACCTACAAACAATATCGGGAACAGGTTTTGCCAAAGGCGAAATCATTAAAGGACGAGAAGGTGGACGAGAAACTTCCGTTACTTCATATAAAGAAAATACAATTCTCGCAAACAATCGACTATTAGACTATTCTGATATCGACCATACAACGGAAGATTTTTTAAACTACTTCCAAACAGATTTAGCACCATCTTTCGATTTGGGTCTCACAATGAACAAGAGACTTACAATCAAAAACATCAAAGACCTATATCAACAAAAGGGTACGGAAGATTCATTAAAGTTCTTAATGAGACTTCTATATGGGGACGATGCAGAGGTGCGATACCCTTATAACGAAACTATATTTGCATCTGATTCAGATTACTCTCAAGAAAGAAGAGTAAATGTTAAGATGACCATACAAGGTCGAGTTCCAGTTGCAACAGACAAGATTGTAGAGTATAGAGATTCAACTAAGACTGCAATTCAAGCCGAATCAGTTATTGAATCTGTATATGTTCTTGACATCAATAACGATGAATACTCATTAGAAATTACAGACAATCACAAAGGAACCTTTACTGCTGGTGCTGAAGTAGACCTAGTTGACAGAGATGGGGTTACCATAGAAACTGCAACCCTTCAAGGTTTAATACATTCTATAAACCATGATGCATCTTCAACATATGTCGGTGTAGACTCAGAAGATGGTAAGATGCTATCTGAAACAGGGGATTCTACATTACTAGAAGATGGTGGGTTCATTCTAAAAGAACCTGTAGATTTTGACCTATTGTGGGAAGATGGTGGTGGTATACTACTTGAAGGTGGTAATGCTGGTTCCATGTATAGCAATGCTGACACAATTAATTTCCTCGGTGCAAAGGATAACCTAGATTCAGTAGAATGTCAAACTAACGTAAGTGGTTTATCACTTGGTGGAGTTGAAAGGATATTCATTGATTTGGGTGGAACAAATTACGAAGGTGGAGAGATGGTTGTCTTTGACAACACTGCCACAGGTGGTTCGGGTGCAGCTGGTATCATAGGTTCAGTGGGTGACGAAGTCATTCAAGAAAACCATGAGACATTTGGTCAATACGAATACATTGCAACAGCTGGTCAAACACTTTTCAATGGTGATGACATCCATGGTAAGAGTTTGTTCTTTAACGATAACTCCATTACAGTATTTAAGAATGGTATAGAAAAAACAGCAAATACATCACATACAAAACATGACTACTCTCACAAAAATGATAGAGTAGTATTTGAAGAACCTTGTAGTGCTGGTGATGTTGTAGAGATTGTCATCGAATACTATAGAATAGTATATGAAGATGGCAGAGCAATAAACTATAACTCTGAAGATGGAAGAATCAGAGAAGTTATAATTTCAGACCCAGGCGCAGGTTATCACACTCTTCCAAAAGTATATCCAGGCGGTTACATATTCCTTGATGATGTAAGTCAATTTGTTGAGGGTGAATTAATAACTCAAGTAGAAAACTTTGAGACAACTGCAACAGGTAAAGTACTAGAAGTAGACGTACAGAAAAATAGATTAACTATCCTCAGAGATAGTACACATACAGGTGTGTTTAAAGATGGAGCTCCTATCACGAGTCAGCTATCTAACCAAAGTACCATTATTAGAAATCAGAATGTTGCAACAGGTAATGGTGCGACATTATTTGCATACTCATCAACCATTGGTGCTATTGAAAAGTTAAACATACTAGACCAAGGTAATAGATTCACCTCAGATGCAGTAGCAAGTCCTACATCAACTTTCCCGATGATGATTACAACCCCAACATCATCCCTAAACCAAGGAGAAAAAATTGTTGGTGATATTTCGGGTGCAACTGCAGACGTTCTTAGTTATGACCAAGACAGACACGTTCTTAAGTATACAAATTTAAAAGGTTCTTTCCTACAGGATGAAAGAGTTGCATATGCTAATGAAGACTCATTCAAAGTTATGTTCGATGACCCTTACAATGGTCGTGGTAGTTTTGGTGGAGAAGGTCTTATACAAGAACATTTTGTTGGGGACAAATCTTGGTTAGACACAACTGCAGCCAATATACATGACAGTCACAGATACCAATCTCATTCTTACATAGTTAGAGTTGGTGAATCCATTAACAAATGGAGAAGTGTAGTTAAAGATTTACTACATCCAGCTGGTCATATATTCTTTGGTGAAGTTGCAATCCATAAAACTGTTAAAAGTACAGATGTACCTCAAGGTCGTTTCTCAGAGGAAGACCTCAACCTCGAAAACAGAATGGGTATTATATCAACTACATTCGTACCCATGGTTGTTATGCAATTACATCCAACAGACAATGTATTGTTGGAAACTTCAGATAGAAATAGTGAAGACCACTTAGCCTTAGAAGATGGTCTTGCACCCGACCATGAGTTGTATTCAGTATCAAACATACATCTATTGGAGAATGAAAACTCTAGAGATAATTTTGCACATTTCTCTAAACAAACACTTAAGGAATTACAAACTTATCTTACAGATTACTTGGTTCTTGAAACACAAGAAGACGGTAAACTATATGAAAACAATAGCATTCTGTTAGAAGATGGGTTTAAAGTTATTAACGAATTAGCGAGACCCGAGAGTAAAGTTACGGATGCAAGATTCATTGCACCACCAAGAGTTAATAATCCAATCATACATTACAATGATGCTGGTTCGCCAGAGTCAGATGGTGTATTAGATGCATCATCCATATTGCATCATTCTAGATTACAGGCTAGACACGTAAACATTTTTAAAATTGTTTCTAAGTCTGAACCACTACAAAGAAAAACAACAAGAACTGATACCAATCCTAAACACGCTCATGTAAATGTTACAGTCAGTGGTGGTAAATTTAAAATGGACTTAGCCGATGAGGCAGGTGCAATTCAAATCAAACAAGGATACAACTACTACTTTACAGTTCCAAAAACACATATACTTAAGTTCTCAACAACGCCAGACGGAACTCATGGTGGTGGTACCATTTATACAACTGGTGTTATAAACTACACCCACAACAATTCAGCTGATTTATATAACATGACTCATTTGATTGTTGATGGTTCAACACCCGACACTCTATACTACTATTGTACACTTCACAGTGGTATGGGTGGAAGAGTAGCAAAAAGTGTTCCATCATTTGATACGGTATTATCTTTATACCCAACAGATACTTATGGAACTAATGTAGAGATATCTGGCATCGGTGGTAATATGAACAGTGCTGTTTATGACCAATCAACACCACCAAATCTTATATCTTTACCAACAAGAACTTCTTTAGATGGAAAAGTACAAACCACAATCCAAACACTAAACGAAGAAACGTTAGTATTGGAAACTGGAGACAAGATTGTACAAGAACAGATTGATAACTTCATGAGAATGGAACCTACCCATGCACAGAATACAGCTGCAGAGGAAGGAGACTTCATTCAATATGAAAACGGAGACATCATGTTCTTGGAAGATGCAACCATCTCAAGAGAAGAGGAGTACTTTGTGACAGAACGAACTCAAGACTATGCAAGAGCAAATGCAAGTTATGGATTCGGAACAACTTTGAGAAGACTAAATATGTTATCAAGTCAACAATCATATGACATATCATATTACCTAAAAGATGAAACTGATGGCGATGATATATTATTAGAAGATGGGCATGGAAACGTAATGGTGGAAACACCTAAATATGAAGGACTGAGAATATCATCCTTTGACAACTACTTCCCAAATAGATATTCAGATGAATATGAGAAGAGTTTTGCAAATAAAAGAACAAATTTGACCTATTCCGCTTATGTTAAGTCGGGTTAGTGTTATAAATAGTATTATATAATTTCGGGAGAGAAATAAAAATGGCAGCAATAATAACAGAGAAGTTTCGTACACATAATGCGAAACAATTTAAAGAGGACTTCTCATCAGCAGAAACTTCCTCTTCAACTTATATATTCATAGGAAGGTCATTTGCATGGCCGAATGATGCAGTTCCTACAGACCCAACAAACTCAGTTGGTGAAGAGTTGGACGCATGGTCAGACATGATTGCACTAAAGAAAGTGCCTACTGGCGATGTAACTCATGGACTAGTTAGATATAACTGGACTGCAAACACAACTTATGACGAATATCAACACGATGTAGGTTCAGTTGGGAACAACTCAACAGCAACTAGTGCATCAAACGTTTACGATTCTAGATTTTATGTGATGACAGAAGACTATAACGTGTACAAATGTATCAGAACAGGTAGAAGTTCAGGCGGTGCTGTCGTTGCCTCTACTGTAGCACCTAGTGGTACATCATCAACTGCAATTATCGAAACTGCAGATACAGGAGCGGGAACAGGTAGAGGATACAAATGGAAATACATGTATTCAATCTCAGCTTCAGACGTAATCAAATTCGTAACTAACGACTTTATCCCAGTTAAAACAATCGGTGCTCAAACAGAAATCTTTGGAACAGGCAATAACGGTGGTTTAGGAACCGTTGCAACAAACGATAGTACTGCACAATGGGACGTAGAAAATGATGCAGTAGATGGAGCAATCTATCATGCAGTAGTAACTGCAGGCGGAAGTGGATACACAAACGGAGATGGTACATACGAAAACGTTGCAATCGATGGAGATGGTACAGGTGGTGTTTGTTCAATCCACGTATCAAGTGGTGTTATCACACACGTAACAGTTACAACTCCAGGCTCTGGTTACAGACGTGCGAGTGTAGACATTGCAGCTGCAGTGCCAGGCGGAACTGGTGCAGCTATTAAAGTTATCCTTTCACCAATCATAGGACATGGTGCAGACCCAGTAGAAGAACTAGGTGGAAACTACATTATCATCAACTCTAGATTTGAGTTTGGTGAAGGTGATGGAGACTTCCCAACAGATAACGATTTCAGAAGAATCGGCCTAGTACAAGACCCATTCAAAAATGGTACAACAACTATTGGTTCAGACTCTTCTATGACAGCATACTCACAAATGACTTTGTCAAGTGCAAGTGGTTTATCACCCGATGATATAATCATGGATGCATCTACAGACGGAGTTGGAGTAGCAGTTTCTAGAATCGTTTCTATAAACGGAACAGTTATATCTCACATACCTGTAGCAAACAGTGAAGGTGGTTATGCAAACTTTGCTCAAGCAGACGTAGTCTACAAGGGTGGTTCAAACATTGGTACGGTGTCTTCAGTTAACGCTGCTCACCCCGAGGTTGAACATTACTCAGGCAACATCATGTACATAGAGAATCGTGGTGCTGTTTCAAGAGCTGCAGACCAAATCGAAGATATTAAATTAATTATTGAAATGTAATACTGGGGAGCAATCCCCCTTTACATTTTATACCAAGGCTAAAAGACTATGGCAGAGAAGACAGACTTAAATATATCACCTTATTATGACGACTATTCCGAAGATAAGAAATTTCATAAAGTTCTTTATAGAGCAGGCCGTCCTTTACAAGCAAGGGAATTAACACAGTCTCAGTCAATCCTACAAAACCAAATCTCTAGACTTGGAGACCACTTCTTTGAAGAAGGGACTATCATCCAAGGCGCACAAGCAAACATCGATATGGATGTTTACTATGTCAAAGTTAAAGCTGCAAACCCTAATCCAAGTGGTAATACTGCAGTAGAAACTTATAGAGAATCATTTCATGGAAAGTATGTCAGAGGTCAAACTAGTGGTGTTGTAGCAAAGGTAGTAACATCAACTGCAGAAACATCTGCAGATAAATTAACTCTATTTGTTAGACCAGTTCAACAAGGTACAACAGCCACTAACGATTTCTTATTCCAAGCATCCGAAACATTGGAGTTGGTAGGATACGATTCAAGTGGTACGGTATCTGCAGATTCAGCTTCACAAAACGATTTCGAAATTCAACCAACCTCAGAATCACCAGTAGGTAGAGCATCACTTGCAGAAATATCTGAAGGTGTAGTATTTGTAAGAGGATTCTTCACTAAGGTTGATAAACAAATTATCCTACTAGAAAAATACAATGGAGCACCATCTTATAGAGTAGGTCTAGATATCACCGAAACATTGGTGACTTCATCTGCAGACGGTACATTATTAGACAATGCAGCGGGTTCTTCAAATGAGAACGCTGGTGGTGCAGATAGATTACAATTTAACCTAGTACTAGGTAAACATAAACTAGATTCAATATTAGGTACATCCTTTGTTGAATTGACAAGAGTGAACAAAGGTGTCATAACACTTAAGATTGATAAAACAAAATATGCAGAGATAGAAAACACTCTTGCAAGAAGAACCTTTGAAGCAAATGGTGACTTCGTTGTAAATCAATTTACTGCTTCTTCAAGAGAACACTTAGACACAGGTGATAACTTAGGTTTCTATGCAGCTGCAAATGGTGGAGATGCAAATAGGTTTGTATTCATGGTATCGCCAGGTAAGGCATATGTAAGAGGATATGAAATCGATAAAGTTGGTACAACAACTCTCTCCATAAACAAAGCAAGAACAACAGAAACATTAAATAATGTATCAGCACCTATTAGATTAGGAAACAAATTACGAGTATATAATACTCATGGTCTACCCGAGTTCGGTAATGAAACTGGACAGGATACTATTGACCCACACAATCCAGTACTATTGTATGATGGATTAAAATCAACTTTAGGTATATCAGACACAGATGCTTTAAACTTAAACTCCTCAACAGGAAATATTGGTACTGCAAGAGTTAGAAACGTAGACCATGTCAGTGGTGTAGACACAAGTGATGTCTATGGTACAGATGCATTATTCAATATGTATATGTTTGATATCAAGATGTTCACCAAACTTACTGGTACGATTGCAAACACATTCGTAACAGGTGATAAAGTCACTGGTAGTGCAACTGGTACAACTGCTATTGTTCACCATGTCGAGGGAAGTAATCTTTTTGTTCATGATGTACAGGGTGCATTCTCAACTTCTGATAATATCTCAGCAGTTGGTTCGGGTTCAAATGCAACACTTACAAGTTGTTCTGCAGTTAGAGCATATAATATTGACCGTGCAAGGTCAGTTGCCCAGTTACCAAACGTTGCTGGTAGAGAAATCTTTACTGCAGATGTCTTCTTAGATGCAGACCAAGTTCTAGCTGGAACAATTACAATGGCCTCGGACTCCGCTACCGTTACAGGTTTTGCAACTCAGTTCATAAAAGAATTAAAAGAAGGTGACCAACTATTAGACCAAGCAGGTAATGTTAGAGTCATTGCTTCAGTACAATCAGAAACAAGTTTAACTTTGACCGCGGATGGTTCTTCATCATACAGTGGTAATGCAGTTCGAAGACGTGCAAAACTGGTTGACCAAAACCAAACTGCAAACATCCATGCATGGCCAAGAGATTGGGTTAAAACACACAGCCCAGATTTTGTTACAGTAAGAAGACAGGTCACTAAATTAGTTTCCAGTGGTGGTTTCAGTATCACTACTAATGCTGGAGAAACATTCGGTGCAAGAAACACAGACAATTTTGCAATCTCAGTAAGAGAACCAGCAGGTGGTTATGCAGCTGGTGATGTACTAAACATCGAAGACTTGAGTCCAAATGTGACTACTTCGGGTTCAACAGAAACATTGGCATGCACCGTTGCATCATCAAATAACAATGCAGTTATTGATATAACTTACACAGTTACAATTTCAGACCCGACTGCAAGAGGCAAATCTTTAGCACAAGCAAGATGTCTTAAAGTAGGAAGTCCTAGAAGTTCAAACGGTTTCTATGGAACTGCATACGATGATAAAGATATCACATTAGGTGTTGCAGACGTACATAAGATTATTGCAGTATACGAAGGTGTTGACGGAACACCAATCACACCTAACGGTGTTATTACCACATCAAGTGGTACGTTTGTTAATTATGAAGAACTCATAGGACAAACATCAGGCGCAAGAGCAATACTCATTAACAACGGTGGTGGTAATGCATCATATTGGTATTACACATCTAAAGACGGTGCAACATTCGTTGGTGGTGAAACAGTAGTAGGACAGACATCTATTGCAGTTGGAGTTTTAGGTGCAACTATTAGTCAAGGTTCACCCGACATTAAAGATAGATACTTCTTTGACAATGGTCAAAGAGATGGGTTTTATGACCTATCTAAATTAACACTTAAGCCTGGGCAACCAACACCTAACGGCCCAATCATGGTATTGTTCGATTACTTCAGAGTATCGGGTGGTGGTGACTTCTTTGATGTATCCTCATATTCAGCAATCGATTATTCTCAGATTCCAGTTTACTCTCCAAACAAAGTAGACTTGGGTGGTTTAGAACCCGATGGAACATTTGAACTTTCAGATTGTCTTGACTTTAGACCAGTGGTAGGTCAGATTATTGGTAGTACCACTTTTGGAACAAACAATTCACAAGACCCATCAAGTCCAGTTGACATATCAAACTCCACTAGTGGAGCAGTGTATGCACCATTTGGTTATGAGAGTGGTCGTTCTTTCTTAGGTGCAAGAAGTGGTATCTCCGAAACAAATGCTAACGCAGTGGACGTTCCTGTTAGTGGAACATCTCTTAAAGGTGACATCTCATTCTATGTTGGAAGAATCGATAAAATCTTCTTACACAAAAAAGGTAAGTTTGAAATATCTCAAGGAACACCAGCTTTATCACCAACTAAACCAACAGGGTTAGACGATTGTATTCAGTTGTTTGAATTATCAATTCCTGCTTACACTAATAAACTATCAGATGTACGAGTAAGAAGTTTTGACCATAGACGATATACCATGAAGGATATCGGTAAGATACAAAACAGGGTTACCAACCTTGAAAGAATTACATCTCTTTCTCTATTAGAAAAAGATACACAAACAAAACAAATTTTAGATGCAGACGGTTTTGACAGATATAAGTCAGGCTTCTTAGTAGATAACTTTAGAGGTCATAAGATTGGTGATGTAAACCATCCCGACTATAACTGTGCTATCGATACTGCAATGGGTATGTTAAGACCCAAAGCATTTACACAATTCTTTGGTGTTACACAGAACGAAGGTGCATCATCTAACTATCAAAAGACTGGTGATATAATCACTTTACCATATGACGAAGTTAGTTATGTTAACCAAAACAAAGCGTCTCGTTCAATCAATGTTAACCCTTATCACGTGTTTGCATTTATCGGTAATGTTAAACTATCACCCGATACAGATATTTGGCAAGACACCGAAAGACTACCCGATGTTTCAATAAACAGAGAGGGTAACTTTGATGCAGTTCTAGCTGAAAACGCAAACGCATTAGGAACAGTTTGGAACTCATGGCAAACAACATGGGTTGGTGAACCTACTACAACATCTTCAGAAGTACAAGCAACCTCTAACGGTTCATGGAGTGGAGACCCACTACAAGGTGGACAATGGGTTGCTGGTTTACAAATTACTAGAGAGATTACAGACACACCCGAAATCCAAACAAGGACTGGTGTAACAACTACAGTTGTTGAAGATTTAGTAGAAACAAGAAATGACAGAATAGTATCAATGTCTTTGATACCATTTATTCGTGCAAAGACTATTGAAATTGATGCAACAAACTTAAAACCAAATTCAAACCATTACTTCTACTTTGATAACATCATAGTAAACAAATATGTAAGACCTTACAATGCAAACTATTCACAAGATAGTGGCACTACAGTTGCTTCACATTGTAAAACAGATGGTAATGGAAGACTAAGAGCATATTTCGAATTGCCTAATACTGCAGTTCAAAGATTCCCAACAGGGTCAAGAGAATTAAGAATTACTTCAAGTTTATATAATATGCCTAACCCTGCTTCACAGGGAACTACATTATATACTGCTCAAGGTATATTACAAGCTTCTCAAACAGAAATTATCTCTACAAGAAATGCAAGAGTAATTAGAGAAGACCGTTCAATGCAAAGGGACTTCTCAAGAAGAGGTGAAAGGTTAAACTCAGAGATACATGATACAACTGCACCCGATTTACCGCCAAGACCAGTTAACGAGGTTCCAGTGGATAACAATCCGCCAGAACCACCCCCAGTAACACCAATACCTGGCCCATTGCCCGCTGAAGTGGATATAATACCACCTATCTCGATTCAAGAAATAATCGTGGAAATTCCAAACATTATACCCGAGATTGTGTTTGTACCACCAGTATTAACATTCCCAACTCCACCACACGTGCCACAAGTAATGGTCATCCAAGATAGAAGAGAGATGCCTGAGTTGCAGCTAGAAAGACCTATGATTCAAGTCTTGAATGGTGGTAACCCAAGAGGATGGGGAGACCCACTTGCTCAATCATTCTTGGTTGACACTGTAGGTGGATTAGATTTAACCTCAATAGATTTATACTTTGCAAAGAAAGACACTTTCATGCCTTGTTCAGTACAAATCAGAAACATGGTTAATGGATATCCAGGCCAGTTAGTACTACCATTCTCAGATGTTACTAAAAATCCCGATGATATTAATGTATCTGCAGATGGTTCAGTGAAAACTACATTCACATTCGATTCTATGGTTCATTTGAACGAAGATACTGAATACTGTTTTGTAGTTTACTCAAACTCAAATGAATACGAAGCATATATCTCAAGAATGGGAGAAACAGATTTAACAACTGCAGAAACTATTAGTGGTCAACCATATGCTGGTTCATTGTTCTTATCACAGAACGCATCTACATGGACTGCAGAACAAACAGATGACCTTAAGTTTAACTTGAAGGCTGCAAAATATCAGATTGATAAGGTTGGTAGTGTACATTTCGAAAATGATGCTCTTCCAGCTGCAAACCTACAGGTTAATCCAATCGAAACTTTTGCAAACAATAAAGTGAAAGTATATTCTTACTTCCATGGTCTCTATGATGACACATTTAACAGAGATAATGTGACACTAGCAGGAATCACTGGAGATAAACAGAATTCTGCAGTAAACATTACAAGTTTCTCACAGATTGGTGGTGATACACTACCAGCAGATGGAACAATCGACTGTACAGGTGATACCCATAGTGGTGGAACAGGTAGTGGAATCAAGTGTGAAGTCATCATATCAAGTGGTGCAATTACAGATGTAAACATTCTCAAATGTGGACAAGGTTATACTGCAGCTGATAACATTACAATTACAAATATTGGTAGTTCGAATGCAGATGTAAGTGTGGTATTAGGAGCAGTCGAAGACACATTAGGTGGTTGTCCTATATCTCTTATCAATGCAACACATAGTACTATTTCTGATAGAGGAATAGACTCATTTAGACTTGCACCTTCTCTTTCAGCGTATGATTTATCAAGTAACTACGTGTTCGAGACTACAGTAGGTGGTGGTGCTAATGCAACATCAACAAGAAACTACTACTTTGACTCATTACACACAATGATTCCTTCAGTACAATTGAAAGGAACAATCATTAGTGCAAACGTTCTTACAACACCGATGTATTCACCCGAAGGAATTATTGACGGAAATGTATATCAAAGAAGAACTGCAAATAGATTTGTAACAATGAACGATAACGTATTCTTTGGTTCACCATCAATCGTAGCTTCACCCGAAAACGAAGCTTCAGAGATGTCATCACAGAAATCATTCAACTTACAGTTACAGTTAATGTCATTCAACCCTAACATATCACCTATGATTGATGTTCAAGCAGCGGGTTGTCTAGGTACAGGAAACAGAATTAATAATATAGACAGTGCAACTAGTACTAAGAACAATGGTACAACAACTTCTCTACCAGCTGGTACACCATTCGTACCATCAACAGAGTCAGAGGGTGATTCAAATGCAATGGTCTATGTAACAAGAAAGGTTAACCTTAAGACTCCAGCAACATCCTTAAAAGTTATTGCAGATGTCTTTAGACCACCAACATCTGAAGTTAAATTTATGTATAAAATCATCAAGAATGATGAAGAAACTCTACTAGATGATGTAGGTTTTGAATACTTCAATACAGATGGTTCACCCGATGTTTCAACAGCAGAAGATGCAAGAAACTTTAAAGAATATGAGTTTACTGCAAATGATTTACCCGAATTTAGTGGATTCGTAGTTAAAATAGTAGGTCAAGGAACAAGTACATCTATAGTACCAGCGGTAACTGCACTAAGATGTATGGCACTTGCATAAGATGGGTATTAAAGTCGAAGGACAATCCAATCTTTATAGAGACGAAAGTTCTCATGCTATTATAAATACAGATGTAGAACAGTATAGATTACATATGGTTAGGAAACAACGGTTTCTAGCACAAAGGAACGAGATAGACACACTTAAGAGTGAAGTATCAGAAATGAAAAGTATGCTTCAACAATTATTGGATAGGACGTAATGGCAAAAACAGTAGACACATACTCAACTATTGAAGAGTTTAGACAAAAGTACAATGAACTAGCAGTTAATGTTGGTGATATCTCTGGCCTAAGAACAGAGAATCAAGAAACAGTTATTGATGCTCTGAATAGTTTAGAAGATAAATCATTCTTCTTCCAAGAGTTAATCTACACATGTACCAGTGGACAAACAGAATTTGGTTTGGGTACATCAATGCAAGTTGATGATTTTAACAACACACTTAGATTAAGAAAGGATAGATTCCAAGTATTCAAAAATTCTACTCTATTATTAGAGGGTGCTGATTATTCTATATCTGCTGTTACTGGAAACATTTATTTCAAACTATCTCTAACAAGTGGTGCAACAGCAGGTGATAAACTTGTTGTCTACTCATTCACAGGTTCATACTTAGGAACATCTACAATTGGTGCTCAATCAATTGGGTTCTTTACAGAGACAGCTGCAAATACAATTTATAATAACAACGATAGTGGTGTTATTATCAATGGTAATTATGCAGATGCAGCCAACAGGGTAACAGCTCTTAGTGGTGGAAACACAATTGCAATGTATGGTCAAACTTTGCATGATGGAAACTTTACAGTAGACACTGGACATACAATCACTGCACCAACCTTTACCGATTCAACAGCAACGATTACAGGCGGTGTGGGTACAGGTTTTAGTGCTATCACCTCAACAATATTTAACGGTAACCTAAGTGGTACGACTGCAGTTCTAACTTCAACAGTTCAAGCTGGTGGAGACATTACTTCATCTACAGACATAATTGCTGGAAGTGAATTCGTAATCGGAAGTGCAAGAATAGATGAAACAGATTTAGAAAAAATCGATGACCTAACAAACGGAACTGTAATTGCTAGTAAAGCAGTTGCAGTAGATTCAAATAAAGATATTGGTGGATTCAGAAACATTACTGCAACAGCAGATATTACTGCTGGTAGTGAATTCATAATCGGAAGTGCAAGAGTAAATGAGACTGAACTAGAGATACTAGACGGTGCAACTTTAACCACTACAGAGATTAACTATCTTGACGGAACTACACTAGGAAGTGTTACTGCTAGTAACGTAGTTGCAGTTGATTCATCAAAAGATATCAGTGGATTTAGAAACATTACTGCAACTGGAGAGATAGAAGGTGGTTCACTTGATATCAACGGAAATGCAGACATTAGTGGTACCGTTTCCTTTGGTGGGGATGTTGACATTGATGGTGACTTAACATTCAATGGTACAACTTTCCAAGAATACGCACAAGACAGAGTTAAAGGATTACTAGACCACAATGGTCACTCAAACATAACTGCATCATATGAAGATTCAAATGATAAAATTATTCTTACTGCAGCTCCTCAATATGGGGATAATGATGTTGCAGACTTAACAGTTGGCGGTACAGGTATTACCGAAACATACACTGGAGATGGAAACAGTTTGACATTCTCTACAGACCCAGGCGATGGATTGAAAAATTCAGGCAGTGGAGTATCAGACAAAATTATGTTGGATTATGAAATAGTGTCAAACGCACCCACTTCCGTAGGGAGTACCGATGTTGGACACTTATGGTTTGTGATATGATATGTCTGAAGAAACTTTTGTAAATATAGCAACGGAGATACAGCAACCTTACATTGCTCGTGTTCCTGTAAATGCTCAACAACCAAACATTAGACAGGTTGCTGTACAGTCACCAGCACAAGCACGTCAACCATCAACATACCAATACAGGTCTCCATTCATATACAATACTCCTGTAAGCGCACAGCAACCTAACGTTAGGGATGCACGTCAACCTTTCACTTATACAAGACAAGGTCAGACCCCAACAACTTATCAGCATAGAAGTCCATTCACATATGCAAGACAAGGTCAACAACCAGCAATATATCAACATCAACAACCATACCCATATATTGCAGTAGCACAACAACCAAATGGTAGGGATGCACAACAACCTTATCCATATATTGCACAAGCAAGACAGCCTGGATTCTATCAGCACCCTAGTCCATTTACATATCAAAATCCTGTAAATGCACAAGAACCAAATATTAGAGATGCACAGCAACCGTATCCATACATTGCAGCTGGACAACAACCTACTATTAAGAATCAACAAGAACCTAATATACGTAATAGTCAAACACCATTCACATATAGAAACCCAGTGAATGCACAAGAACCTAATATTAGAGATGCAAGACAGCCTGCTACATATCAGCATCAGTCTCCACTTACTTACAACTTTAGGTCTCCATTCACGTATCAACATAGGTCACCATTCACATATAGAAATCCTGTAAGCGCACAAGAACCTAATATTAGAAACGCAAGACAGCCTGCTGAATATCAGCATCAGTCTCCATTCACTTATCAGAATCCTAGTAATGGTCAAGAGCCTAATATACGTAATAGTCAGACACCATTCACATATCAGAATCCAGTGAATGGACAACAACCTAATATTAGAAGTGCCCAGCAACCGTATCCATACATTGCAAATTCACAAACACCATTTACGTATCAATATAGAAGTCCATTCACATATGCAAGGCAAGGACGAACACCATTTACTTATGCTGTGCAAACACCAGCAAATACATCTTCACAACAACCTTTGATTGCTCAGAGACCTTACATATTTGATGGTATCGATGGGGATGATTCGAATCCAGCACCAACTACAACTTGGGGCCCAGGCGCTCAAGCTCAATATACTGTGGGTTCTCCTGCTTTTCCAATCTCTACAAATAGAGCATGGGATAAGGCTGTTAGTTCTTTCGGTACTACGGCTAATAGTGCTACAGCATTTTTTAGATTCACTTATGGTGGAACAACATCAGCTGATGTTGATGTAGAATGGGCGGGAACTTTCCAACCAGCCACCAAGTTCTTCCCTGTATACGAAGATACTATAAACCATCATTCCCCAAGTGGAATTGACAGTACGTGGTCATGGGAAGCAAAATGGAATTCTACTGGAGACTCCAACTTGAACGAGCTGGGTATCAGTTTTGCTCCTCATCAATGGAGCACTTCTACAGGTAGTTACAAAGCAAAAGATACATATTATAATATATGGAATGGGTCTTCTACGTCAAATTTGGTAGAATTCAAATGGAGAGCATCTGTGGGTAATCAGGGCGAATCAGAAGCATCGGTACAGAGTACAGGTGTCGTATTTACCGTAAAAGTATCCAAGACAGGACAAACATCATTATACACTAGTTATAGTGCTGGGACAGTTAGACCAAGCGCATTCAACACTGGTGGCGGTGGTGGTGGAGGCTTCCAGTAATGGCAACAGGACAACAACCATACGCATATCGTAACCCTATAATTGTAGGATATAGGATGCCTTCTATTGAGAACGCACAACAACCGTATCCATACATTGCAAATGCACAACAACCAAACATAAGGGATGCAAGACAGCCAGGAACATATGCAAGACAAGGGCAAACGCCTTTTACTTATCAGCACCAGTCTCCATTCACTTACAGGAATCCTAGTAATGCACGTCAACCTGCTACATATCAGCATCAGTCTCCATTCACTTACAGAAACCCTGTAAATGGTCAAGAACCTAATATACGTAATAGTCAGACACCATTTACTTACAACTTTAGGTCTCCATTCACATATAGAAGTCCAGTGAATGCTCAAGAACCTAATATTAGAAACATACAACAACCTAATATTAGAAATCAGCAAGAGCCTAATATACGTAACAGTCAGACACCATTTACTTACAACTTTAGGTCTCCATCCACTTACAGGAATCCTAGTAATGCAAGGCAACCAGCGACTTATCAACATAGGTCACCACTTACATATAACCATAGGTCACCGTTTACCTATGCAAGACAGGCAATAAGACAAGTATCATATCAGCATCAATCACCGTATACGTATCGTAATCCTTCTAATGCACAAACAAATGTTGTTAAGGAAAGTCAGACTCCATTCACATATGCTAGACAAGGTCAAACACCGTTTACGTATCAATATAGAAGTCCATTCACATATCAGAGAACAGGACGAACACCAGTGAATGCCAATACGGATATACAATATCCTTATATTGCAAGTGGTCAAGAGCCTAACATTAGAAACAGACAATTACCGTATCCATATATTGCAGCGGGTCAGACACCGTTTACATATCAGCATAGGTCACCTTTCACTTATCAGAATCCAGTGCAAGGTCAAGAGCCTAATATTAGAAATTCACAAACACCGTTCTTCTATAATGCTGGTAGTCAAGTATCATATCAACACAGAAGTCCGTTCACATATCAAGTCACTTACAATACTACTAGGGTCATACCTAGATATGCAAGGGTCAAAGGTGTGTTCATAAATGACAATGGAACTTTAAGGAAATTAGACGAAGTTCACGTAAATGACAACGGAACGGCAAGAAAAATACACCAATCTGTACCAACTGCTCAGTATCAAACTTAAAAAGGTATAAATAGTTACATGGCTATTCTTGCAAACATATTCATCGACCAACATACAGACTTCAGTATTACTGTAGATGTAACCGATGCAACTGGAAATGTTCTTAACTTAACAGGTTATACTGCAGCTGCACAAATGAGAAAGACTTATACTTCCTCAAGTGCAAGTGCAACATTTACAACATCAATATCAGCATCCGATGGTAAGGTAACATTATCATTAACTGATACACAAAGCGGAGCATTGGAGCCAGGTCGTTATGTATATGATATGACTGTAACTAGTGGTTCAACAACTACTAGAGTAATAGAAGGACAGGCCATCGTAACCCCAAGTGTAACGAGGTGATAATATGGCGATTAGAGGAACATTAAGTAGAGTTGTAACCGTTGGTGGTAAAGTCACTGGTGGTGGAAACATCAAAGCAACACAGGTTGCTATGGGTGGAACTTCGGCATCTTCTACAGACATCACTGCAAAATCTATCAATGAACTTGCAGACGTAAACGCATCTGAAACAGACGATGGATTATTGTCTTATGATGCAACTTCAGACAAATGGACAACGACTACCGTACTAGACGGTGGAACGTTTTAATTGTCTAAATACTAGTACAAATCAAGGTTGTCGACAGTGAGGCAACGACCCACATTGTGAGTGGACAGACTACATTATGAACTCAACTTTTCTCGGGATAGTGAACGAGAGACATAAACTAATTAATTTTATTTAAAGGAAAATAAAAATGGCAACAGTAATTCAGATTAAAAGAAGTACAGGTGTATCTGCACCAGCTATCTCCGACCTTTCGGAAGGTGAATTAGCGTACGTACAGGATAGGTCGAATTCAGGCGCCGGAGCAAAACTTTACATTGAATCCGTAGATTCTGATAACAGTACTCCTTTAATACAAGCCATCGGTGGTAAGTATTACACGGATATGTTAGCAGGTTCAACTGCAACACCATCTAACTTCAAAGTTGGTAACGGTGCTTCAGCAGGTGCAAGTGTTCAGTTAATGGAAGACAGTGATAATGGAACGAACTTCGTTGCATTAAAAGCTGCTGACACATTAGGTGCTTCGACAACCTTTACTCTACCTACAGCGGATGGTTCTGCTAACCAAGTCATCGGTACAGATGGCAGTGGTAACTTATCATTCTTATCAACAACATCAACACTAGCAGGTGCAACGGATTCAGATATTTCTGCTCCAGCAGCAGGACACGTTCTTGTTCATGACGGAAGTGATTCATTCGACAACGTAGCATTAAGTGGTGACGTAACATTAGCATCTAGTGGTGCAGTAACAATCGGAAACGATAAAGTTACAACTGCTAAGATTCTAGACAGTAATGTAACAGTAGGAAAAATCGACTTCTTAGTAGACGAAGACAATATGGCTTCTGACTCTGCAGTCAAAGTTCCTTCTCAGCAATCTGTAAAAGCATATGTAGATTCACAAGTAACAGCACAGGACTTAGACCTTGCTGGTGATAGTGGAACTGGTGCAGTCGACTTAGACTCTCAGTCAATCACATTTACTGGTGGAACTGGTGTAACAACTTCTGTATCGGGTCAAGCAGCGACTTTCGCTATTGGTCAGGCAGTTGCAACAACATCTAACGTAACTTTCAACAACGTAGACGTTGATGGAACACTTACATCGGATGACATCACATCTACAAATATCAGTGTTGCAGGTAATGCTACTATTACTGGAAACTTAACAGTTCAAGGCACAACAACAACTGTAGACTCAACAACAGTATCAATTGCAGACCCAGTGTTTGAAATTGGTTCAGATAGTTCAGATGATAATCTAGACCGTGGTATTAAATTCAAATATAACGATGGAGCTGCTAAACTTGGTTTCTTCGGTATGGACGAAAATACTCAGAAATTTACTGCATTAAAAGCTGCAACAGATAGTTCATCTGTATTCAGTGGAACAGCAATGGACGCAGTATTCGGTGGATTAGAAGCAACTGGTCTTGCATTAAGTGGTTCAATTACTTCATTAGACGGTGCAGCTCCAACAGCTGGACAGTTGATGGTTGGTAATGGTTCTAATGGAGACATGGAACTTGCAACTCTAACTGCTGGTGAAGGTATTGACGTAACTAATGCAGATGGTGCTATCACTATTGCATCAGAAGTTGGTACAGGTTCTAACCTTGGTGTCGTTATCGTTGCAGCTGGAGAAGGGATGGATGCATCATACTCTGGCGGAACAGTAACAGTCGCTGGTGAAGATGCAACAACATCTAACAAAGGTATCGCAAGTTTTGCTTCTGCAAACTTCACGGTAACTTCGGGTGCAGTTACAGTCACTGGTATTGACGGCGGAACATTTTAATTAATATTTCACTAATCAATCAATACTAGGAGAGTAACATGGCAACAGTTATTAATTTTAAAAGAAGTTCGACTCAGAATGCAGTCCCGACTACTGGTGATTTATCACTAGGTGAAGTCGCGATTAATACCTATCATGGTAGAATGTATACTGAAAAGAACGATGGGTCAGCAGCGATTACTGAAATCGGTTCTAACCCTAAAACTCTTTCTGTTAATGATGCCTACTCCTTTCCTACTAGTGACGGAACTTCAGGCCAAGTACTACAAACAGATGGTTCAGGCGCACTATCATTCACTTCTCAAGCATCAAGTGGAGTTGTAACGTTTACCTACACAATTGGTTCAACAACGACTGTTATCACAGGTAATGATGATAACAGTAATACGTTGCTCTATACAGCAGGTACGGAACAAGTTTATTTGAATGGTGTTAAGTTAATCGATGGCGGTGTCGACTACGCTGCAACAAATAGTAGTACTATCACACTAGAAGCAAATGCTTTAAGTGGAGATGTGCTAGAAGTAGTAGCAATTACAGAAGCAGCTAACCTTGTACAAGGTTATTATACTGCATCTGTTTTAACTGCGACCACAGCAGACCAAGTATTATCTTCAAATGCAGTTGCAATTAAGGGCATCAAGTATGTAATTAATGCAACTCATGCTTCGGCAGGGACACATGCATGTGAAGTTTTACTTATTAATAACGGCTCGAATGCATACTTCGTACAATACGGAGATGTGTATTCAACAGCAAGTTTGTTCACATTGAGTGCAGATGTTGATTCGGGGAATATGAGATTACTCGTAACTCCAACCAACACTAACACTACAATTGATACATTCCAAATTAGACATTCTTAAGGGGGATTGAACTATGGCTAAATCTAATGCATTTAAAATAGCAGAATTAATCCGTGTCTTACAGTATAATACATCTACAGATGAGATTAGTACGACTAAACCTATGAGCGATAAGAATACCACACGTAGTGATGCCACTACGACTGCAACTACCCAAATTAATTTGGATACGTTTGCCCATGCAACTCATAGAGCTGCAAGGTATGTGGTTGCAATGTCTTCGGCGGGAGAGTTTCATTCAACTGAAATCATGTTAGTTCATGATGGAAGTGATGTGACACTAACTCAATACGGCACGTTAAAAAGTGGTTCTGCTTTGGCAACATTTGATGCTGACATTAGTGGTGATGACCTCAGATTGAGAATCACACCTGCTAGTGCCACTTCAACCGTTACTAAATTTATTAGGACAACAGTAGACGCATAGACAAAGATTAAAATCTTTTAAGGGGAACTTCGGTTCCCCTTTTTTTTGCTATAAATAGTACTATGGCAACTCAATCCAAATTTTTTGCAGACGTAGGCATCCAAACATCGGGAGATACATCTATTGGTGGAAATCTCGTAGTCACTGGTGACCTAACTGTAAATGGAACTAACACAGTCATAGATTCTACAACTCAATCGGTTACAGATTCATTGATAGAACTTGCAAGTGGTAACACCACTGCAGATACAGTAGACATAGGAATCTATGGTAACTATAATGATGGTTTAAGTGGAGAAGGGGGTGCAAGTGAATATACAGGTCTATTCAGAGATGCTTCAGATTCAACATGGAAATTATTTGATGGTTTAGAAGTTGAACCCACATCTACTGTTAATTTAAGTGGAAGTGGTTATGCATTAGCAGACTTACATGTTGGTGACTTAGTTGCAACAACATTGACTGCAACAAATAGTTTAACAGGTGCAAGTATCAACTATCCAACCTCGGATGGTACTTCGGGTCAAGTACTTACTACAAATGGTAGTGGTACATTAACATTTCAATCAGCAGCTGGTTTAGATGGTGGTACACTTACCACAACATCTACAAGTGAAACAAGTATGGATACATTCTCTACTACTGCATATAGAAGTGCAAAGTATGAAGTATCTATTTCAGATGCAACAAGTGGAGTATATCAATTTACAGAATTAGCAATTGTTCATAATGGAACAACTGCAAGTGTGTCTCAGTACGGTACAGTTCTTACAGGGAATTCAGAACTTGCAACATTTGGTGTAGATATCAATATAGGAACTCTAAGAATTAGAGCAACTTCTGCTTCTACAAACTCAACCGTCTATAAATTTAAAAAGATTTTAGTAGATGTATAAAATACGTTACTTATGAGTGGGCAGAATCGATAAATAAATGTATCACCCCTCGAGGTAAACCCTAAAAGGACACATATATGGCAACACAAAATACATTCGTAATAGAATACGGTCTGACAGTTGGGTCGACAGAGATTATTTCCTCAGCAGGAAAATTAGCTGCGACTGCAATATCATTACTTACTTCAGATAACCTCACAGAAGGTTCAACTAATCAATACTTTACTTCAAGTAGATTTAACTCTTCATTCGATACTAGATTATCAAATGCAGTTATTGATGGGGGTACTATCTAATGGCAGGTGAAAAGAATTTTATACTTAAGAACGGTCTATCCGTAGGAACAAACGATGTTCTAGATAGTTCGGGTGACTTAGTAGCAGCTGCATTCGGAACTGCAGCTCTAGAGGTCATCGATGACCAAGTCAATACCTTACTAACAGCAGGAACAGGTGTATCATTATCATATGACGACTCTGCTGGAACACTTACAATCAACGGACAACAAGGTGATATCACTGGAGTTAATGCTGGTGCTGGTTTAACTGGTACTGCAAGTTCGGGTGATGCAACATTAAACATCGGTGCTGGTACAGGTATTACTGTAAATGCAGATGACATTGCAATCGACCTTAAAGACGAAGACGATATGTCTTCGAACAGTGCATCTCACGCTGCATCACAACAATCAATTAAAGCTTATGTTGATGCAAGTATTCTAACAAAAGACAACACAGACGAAATCACAGAAGGGTCAAGTAACCTTTACTTTACAGATGCAAGAGCAAGAGCTGCTCTATCAGCAACTGGTGATATATCATACAATAGTTCAACTGGTGTATTCAGTTTCACAAACGATGCTGGTGACATCGAATCAGTAGTTGCTGGTTCGGGTTTAACTGGTGGTGCAACAAGTGGAGCTGCAACATTAAACATTGGTGGTGGAACAGGTATCTCAGTAGCTGCAGATGCAATCTCAGTAAACATGGGTGCATTTGATTCAGATGACTTAGGTGAAGGGACAACCAATCTCTATCATACTTCAGAAAGAGTTCAAGATGTAGTTGGTGCTCAATTAGCAACTAACGGTTCACACACTGGTCTTACAGCAACTTACGATGATGCTGGTGACGGTGCAGTTGACCTTGCAGTATCTTCAGAGTATATTGCAGATACAGTTGGTGCAATGGTATCATCAAATACAGAAAGTGGTATTACAGTTGCTTACCAAGATGCAGATAACACTTTAGACTTTACAATTGGAACACTTAACCAAGATACAACAGGATTAGCAGGAACTGCTACTGCACTTGCAAATGCAAGAACTATCTCGGGTGTTTCCTTTGACGGTACAGCAAACATCACACTAAACACTAGTGGAATTACAGAAAATACAAACCTTTACTATACAAACGAAAGAGTAGATGACAGAGTTGGTGCATTAATTGTTGGTGGTACAAACATCACTGCAACCTATGATGATGCAGCTGGAACACTTACAATTGACGGAAACGCAGCGGACATCACAGGTGTTACAGCAGGTGACGGTCTAAGTGGTGGTGGTTCAACTGGTGCAGTTACCTTAAACCTAGACGCATCAGTCGCTGGTGACGGTCTTGCACATTCAAGTGGTGTTCTGTCAGTCGGAGTAGACGATAGTTCAATCGAAACAAATACAGATGCATTAAGAGTCAAAGCACTTGGTATTACTAATGCCATGTTAGCAGGTTCTATTGCAAACGCAAAATTATCAAACAGCACAATAACAGTTGATGGTCAATCAGTTGCATTGGGTGGTTCGGTCACAACAACTAACACTCAACTATCTACAGAACAAGTAGAAGACATCGTAAATGGATTAGTAGTTGGTGGAACAAACATCACTTCTACATATGATGATGCAGCTGGAACACTTACACTTGCTGGTTCATCAGATGCAGATATCAGAGGTTTATTATCTGCTGGTGGAGATTTATCATACAACAGTGGAACTGGTGCATTCTCATTCACAGAGAGAACAGATGCAGAAGTAAGAGGTCTAGTATCAGTAACAGACAGTGGTGGAGATGGTTCACTTTCATATAATAGTTCAACTGGTGCAATAACTTACACAGGGCCAAGTGCATCTGAGACAAGAGCTCATTTAAGTGCTGGAACTGGTGTATCATATAGTGGTGGTGCATTCAGTATTGGTCAGGCAGTTGCAACTTCAAGTAACGTAACGTTTGGAAACTTAACATTAAGTGGTAACCTAACAGTTAATGGTGCCACTTCAACAGTAAGTTCAACTAACACAACCATCGAAGATTCTTTGATTGAGTTAGGAACAGGGACAACTGGTGCTCCAGCTGGAGACGCAGGTATTGTCATTGAAAGAGGTGATGAAAGTAACGTGTTTATGGGTTGGGACGACAGTGCATCAAGTTTTGCATTCGGAACAACTACTGCAACAGGTTCTTCAACTGGTGCTTTATCAGTAACACCAGCAGCGGTATCTACAGGTGCATTAACAATAACGAATGCATCTAACAGTGGTGGAACTGCAAGAAATGTTTACCAATCAACTTCTGCACCTGGCGGTTCAGATGGAGCGGTTGGTGATATGTGGATTCTTTACTCCTAATCTAGGAGTTTAGAATTCTAATAAATAACAGTATTATTAATGGATAATTAAATGGCAACAGGTTCACAAAAGGTCAAAACACCAGCAGGTTGGAATTCAACCCAAGGTGCATGGGTAAAGACAGGTTCTTCCACATGGAAAGCAGTCGACCAAATCTATATTAAAACCCCTACTGGATGGAACAATGCATCAGGGCAGACTGCAACTCAAATTCCATATCCGTACATTGCAAATGGACAACAGCCAAACATAAGGGATGCTCAACAACCATATCCATACATTGCAAATGCACAACAACCAAACATAAGAGATGCACAGCAACCGTATCCATATATTGCTAATGCACAAGAACCAAACATAAGGGATGCACAGCAACCATATCCTTATATAGCGAATGCAAGACAACCTTCTACGTACCAACATAGGAGTCCGTTTACATATGCAAGACAGGGACAAACACCGTTCACTTATCAACATAGGTCTCCATTTACATATAGAAACCCAGTAAATGGTCAAGAACCTAATATACGTAATAGTCAAACACCTTTCACTTATAGAAATCCAGTGAATGGACAAGAGCCTAATATTAGAGATGCACGTCAACCTTCTACGTATCAGCATAGAAGTCCATTTACGTACAATCATAGGTCACCATTTACGTACAGTCATAGGTCTCCATTCACATATAGAAGTCCAGTGAATGCTCAAGAACCGAACATTAGAGATGCAAGACAACCTGCTACGTATCAACATAGGTCACCGTTAACATATAGTCATAGGTCTCCGTTTACATATCAGCACAGGTCTCCATTTACATATAGAAGTCCTGTAAGCGCACAGGAACCTAATATTAGAAATGCACGTCAACCTGCTACGTATCAGCACAGGTCACCTTTAACATATAGTCACAGGTCACCATTCACGTATCAACATAGGTCACCATTTACATATAGAAGTCCTGTATCTGCTCAAGAACCTAATATACGTAATGCAAGACAACCTTCTACGTATCAACATAGAAGTCCGTTAACATATAGTCATAGGTCACCATATACATACAGTCATAGGTCTCCGTTCACTTACAGAAACCCTGTATCTGCTCAACAACCTAATATACGTTCGGCACAACAACCTAATATACGTTCGGCACAACAACCGTTTACGTTCCAAAATCCGTTTACTTATCGACAACCAAGTAATGCTAGACAACCGAATAATGCAAGGAACCCATTTACGTATAGAGTACCGTATATTGCAAATGCTAGACAACCGAATAGTGCAAGGAACCCATTCACTTATAGAGTACCTTACATTGCTAATGCAAGACAACCGAATAGTGCAAGAAGCCCATTCACTTATAGAGTACCTTACATTGCTAATGCAAGGCAACCTGTTATTTCTCAGTCACCGTTTACATATAGTCATAGGTCACCATTCAACTACTACTTTACTGGGGGTGGTGGCAACTTCTGTGAGCCATAAGCCGATGAAAAACATGACAAGAAATAATATTAAACTAACAGGAGTTTTAAAGTGCCTATAGGTAATAGACAACAACCTACTATTAAGAACGCACAGCAACCTGTCGCGTCTCAGAATCCGTTCACATATGCAAACAGATATCCAGCGAGTGCTCAACAACCTTTTACGTTCCAAGCACCATTTACATATAGTGCAAGATATCCAGCGAGTGCTCAACAACCTTTTACGTTCCAAGCACCATTTACATATAGTGCAAGATATCCAGCGAATGGACAGCAACCGTTTACGTTTCAGAATCCGTTTACTTACAGACACCCTATGTCTGCGAGACAACCTAACAACGCAAGGAATCCATTTACATACAGTTATAGGTCTCCATTTACGTACAACTATAGGTCACCATTTACATATAGAAGTCCTGTAAATGGTCAAGAACCTAATATACGTTCTGCACAAGAGCCTAATATTAGAAGTCAACAAGAACCTAATATACGTTCTGCACAGACTCCGTTCACTTATCAATATAGAAGTCCGTTCACTTATAGAAACCCTGTATCTGCTCAAGAACCTAATATTAGAAACATACAGCAACCTAACATTAGAAGTCAGCAAGAACCTAATATACGTAATAGTCAAACACCGTTCACTTATCAGCACAGGTCTCCTTTCACTTATAGGAACCCTGTATCTGCACAAGAACCGAACATTAGAGCTGCACAACAACCTAATATTAGAAGTCAACAAGAACCTAATATTAGAAACAGTCAAACACCGTTTACGTACAATCACAGGTCTCCATCTACATATAGGAACCCTGTATCTGCTCAAGAACCTAATATACGTTCTGCTCAAGAACCTAATATACGTTCTGCACAAGAGCCTAACATTAGGGATGCTCAGACTCCGTTCACTTATCAATATAGAAGTCCGTTCACTTATCAGAATCCTAGTAATGCACGTCAACCTGCTACATATCAGTACAGGTCACCGTTCACTTATCAGAATCCAGTAAGCGCACAGGAACCTAATATTAGAAATGCACAGCAACCGTATCCATACATTGCAGCTGCTCAAGAACCTAATATACGTAATGCACAGACTCCGTTTACTTATCAGAGAACAGGTCAAACACCGTTCACTTATCAGCACAGGTCTCCATTCACGTATGCAAGACAGGGTCAAACACCGTTTACGTATCAACATAGAAGTCCGTTCACATATCAAAGAACAGGTCAAACACCGTTTACGTATCAACACAGAAGTCCATTCACATATGCAAGACAGGGTCAAACCCCCGAAGCAAGATGGGATGGAGTGGTATCACAACAGTGGCCTGCAACCCCAATTACATCATAGGAACTTACCCGACAGTGAACAAACCCCTCGAAAGAGGGGTTTTTTTTATCCTCTAAATACCAGTATGAAAAATATAAGCACCCTTGAAGAAGCAAAAGAGTTAATTATCCCACAAGATTGGGACAAACTAAGAGACCAAGATAGAAGACACATTGGTAATTTCCATCTAGGTTCATTTAATATAGAACCAGGCTTTAGTAAAACTAGTGAAACATATAAAATTCTAGACTGGTTATTCAAAGAGATTCTTCCACCTGTAAAAATTGCAAAGTGGTCAGACTTTGAATACCTAAGAAAGGAAAATAGATTTGGTGGGTTCAATGGTTTGAGAAATGAATCAGTAACCTATCACAAGTTCCTACCAAGAGGTTATGCAGAGAAACCTAGAAAGGTTATCCCAGGCGTAGCAGGTATGGATATGAAAGATGCTGATGGATATGTCGATATAGACACATTAATCGATTGGGATACCGTTGAAAATAGAGACCAAAGTGCAGAAGGGTCATTACTATCGATGTATTATCATGGTGCAAAAGCACATTGGTTAATTCAAAGTATTCAAGAGGAAGGTCTTAGAGCTCCTATTCAAGGATATGTTATCAGTCATGGTATTACTGGTAATAATGTAGAACCAACTTATACATTTAGAATACATCCAGGCTCTATTAGGAGTGGTGTGTTTGAAGAATTGAATGATAATGATATGGAAATTATGGTAATAGATAATTTTGATGTCGTGAAAGTTGAACCATCAAGCCTAGACGATGTGTTAGAAATGTGGTATAATAAGTTAACGAGATTAGGTAAAGCATATCATTGTTCATTTACGTATGTTGATGGATGTATTGAATACAATACTGCATTGATGGACTTAGATTTCAGAGAAGAAGTACATGCATTCAACAAACAAGTCTTTGAACTTGCAAAGGGTAAACCCCTAACAATTTATATTGGACATGATAGTAGGCATGGAGATTTGTCTAAGTGTTCTAAGTTTGCAATCCTAGAAAGTATTAAAAGTGGATTCGGTAAAGGCTGGATGCACGACCAAGTTAAATGGGAACCCGAAGTCAAGATACTTGACATTGCTGAGATTCCCGAGTATACTAGAGAGTATGCTAATCAAAGTACTGAATTTACATACAGTAGATTTCTAATACCTTACCTAGAGAACTATGAAGGGTTTAGTATCTTCATTGATGATGATTTCATCTTCAACAAAAGCATACTACCTATGTTCTACTATCTAAACCCAAACGATGCTGTTGCATGTATTAAATACCCACAATACGAACATGATGCAACCAAGTTTGACGGTGAAGTTAATATCGATTATCCAAAGAAGCTGTGGTCTAGTATGATGGTGTTCAACAACGGACATGAAGACTGTAAGAAGTTAACACCCGAAGTTGTCAACACATGGACAGGAAAACAGTTACATCAATTCGAATGGACTGATAAGATTTCACCTATACCCGAACACTATATCTTTGTGGAAGGGTATGATAATCACGAAGAAAAGTATAATTATAGTGGTATTCACTATACTCGTGGTGGCCCATGGGTAAAAGGCATGGATTATTCTACCATAAATAATCTTGAAGACTTTTTAAAAGTGAAAAGAAAGTTGCCAATTGGCGATTAGTATGTTATAATAGTAACGAGGAACTATAATTATGAATGCATTTATATACGACAGTGATGGTACAATTTTTGTCCGTAAACCAAACGGACTGGAATACAACTATGAGAATGTCGACAAACCTGCTTTTGATTTTGAATATGATGTTGTCATCTATGATGATATCGAAGTAAAGATTGAGAAGTGGGAAGACGGTCTAAACTTTGACCAACAACAAAAAGTTGCACTTTCAAGAGAAGAGTGTGAAATTATTGAACAATACATTGAGAATAGTGAACCACCTATGGGTCATAGTCTCAATAGTCAAATCGTTGACAGTCTCTATAGAACTACAGATAAATATGTTGACGAAGAGTGTAGACAATACAGATTCAAAGACTTGAATGAAGCAATGTATGCTGGTAGAGAAGGTTCATCCCATCCCCATAGAAACAATGCAAGAAGAGCTCTTGAATATGCAGACGCAATCAATTGTGTTCTTGCACAACTTGTAGACGAAGTCCAACAAACTAGAGAAGATTTCTTAAAGGACTATGACGCTTATCAGAGTGAACTACCAAGTCCATACGTACCCGAAGATACCAGAGCTTAAGTAATGTTCGAAAATGTTGAGTTAGAGTTCATCAAGGAACCCTTTCATATCAAAGATATGCCTTTGAAAAATATGTATATCCTTGATGACTATCTATCTCCAACATTACATCATGCAATAGACGAACAGATAGTTCGAAAGTCTTACTGGGCAAAGACCAACCAAGTGAATTCAAACTCACCTACAGGATTACCGCACCATAGTTTTTGGGGTGCTGGGTTTTTCAGAGGAGAGAATCAAGAAATAGAACACGGTATGGAACCTAAAGACACATACTTAATGGGATGGTTCAATAGAAAGCTACAAACTGATTTTGGTTTTATGTGGGAAAGGTTTCAATACTTTGGATTGAACTCACAAACTCAAGGATTGGAAGGAACCACACATTCAGATTGTGATATGGAAGATGATTGGAATCTATCATTCTTATATTATCCAAATAGATTTTGGAATGATTCATGGGGTGGGTCTTTACGATTGTATGATGAACCACAACAAGGAATCCATGGAAGAGCAGACCACATTAAAAATCATCAAACACAAGAAATATATTTTAAACCAAATAGATTGTTGATATTTGACGGAAGAATACCACATGGTGCAGATGCACCATCTCCAAAGGCACGATATATGGATAGACGTTCTTTGGTAATAAGAGGAGACGAAATTAGTATAAGAACTTTATGGGGTGAAGATGCCTACGATTGAATTCACAACTTACGATAAGAGAACCACAGAGTTATGGAGACCTGTTTTAGCTAAAAAGGTTGTTCCCGATTGGTGGAAGACCATGAAAGTTCAAGAGATGGTTCGTGGGAATAAGACTCAAACTATTAGGTCATGTCCAGCAATGGACGACTGGTTAAAGAGTGGTTGGTACATATGTGCAAAAACAGATATGCAAGTAAAGGTAAATGAAGACGGTAGGTCAATGACAGACCCAAACAATCCCCTTCATTCTCCAACTCATCCAGCTGCACAAGGTGGTCATAACTTTACCTACCTACCCAAAGAGGATGCACCCACTAAAGATGCATTTAAAATGAGAGCTCCTTGGAATATTATTACACCACCAGGCTATTCATGTCTATATCTAGACCCCTTTCTATTTCAGAATACTCATTTTGCAACATGGCAGGGAATCATCGATACAGATACATTCAATGTGAATATGGATAATTCTCAGATTATATTCTATCCTAAAACGAATAAGGACTTTGTAATCAAAGAGGGTACACCACTAGTACAGGTCGTTCCTTACAGAAGAGAAGTGTGGAATGCATCCTATATAACTTATGATAATAAATCATGGCAAGAGAATCGTTCTGTAAGAACTACACATAGAGTAGGAGAGGACGGTGAGAAACTCAAGACCATGGACGAATGGAATAGGTCACCCGAACTCAGAGAAGAGAAGAGACACATAGAAGGAATGGCTGGTGCATACAGAAGAATTAAATATTGGAATGAAAAGGGAAGGATGTTCAAAGAAGATAATCCACCACCCGAATGTCCTATGCACAACCCCGATGTAAATGACGAGGTAGAGATGGAAAGGGATTATAAAAAAGAACAATTGAAACAAACTGATTTGAATTGGGATGGTCAAGATGACAGTTAGATTAGCATTCCCTACTGCTATATTTGAAAGAGATTTACTTGACAAAGAAAAGTATGGTAACGATGCTGTTACAATTGAATACATCGATTCTCTTAGAAATGAAATGGATGCATGGAGACAAAGAGACCCGAAGGGAAGGCAGATTTCAAATAGATATACTGGTTGGCAGTCGGAAGATGGTATAGAACAACATCCAAGTTTTGCAAAGATTATAAGATGTATTGAAGCTGCATTGAGAGAAGAGGTGCAGACATTCTTTGGAGTAAATCCAAATGCAGCCCAAATTAAAATAGACAACACATGGGCAAACATAAATGATAAAGGTGCGTGGAACACACCACACTTACATAATGGTTGTTGGTATAGTGGAGTATGTTATATACATGGTGACGGTGACGAGGGAGACCTCAATATGATTAATACCGATGCTAAAGTAGTTGCAGACCACCCATCTTTGCAACGACACCAAGAGAGTATTCAGTACCAACCTAAAACTGGAAGACTCATATTGTTTCCTAGTGGTGCAATGCATATGGTAGAACCCAATCCCACAGACAAAGATAGATACTCAATCTCTTTCAATTGTAGAGTACAATACATTGGTAATCCCTCAGATGCAAGAAAACCGTGGAGAAACCCACCGCCTGAAGATGAATTTACTTTTGAATTAGATTCAAATGGCGACCCCATAATCAACTAGAAATTCTAAATAGTAGTATGGAAATTACTATTACACCTTATCTATTATGGAACCTCGTTACGGTATTCGTAATCGTACCCATTGGTTTTCTATTAAGAAGTTCATTATCAGAACTATCTAGGCTCTCAATACTAGTCAACAAGACTAGAGAAGAGATAGCAAAGGACTACGTCACAAGAGAAGAAATAGAACGTGATATGACCAAGTTACTTGACCAAATGAACCGTATTTCAGACAAAATAGATAAACTTACATCTAAGACTTATTTCCAAGAATAAAAAACGCATAAATAGTATTAAACAGGAAATACTATTATGGCACAACCCAATTCAAAAGCAACCCTCAAAGAGTATGTGAAGAGAAAACTAGGCGCACCTGTGTTGGAAATCAACGTGGATGATGACCAGTTTGATGATAGAATTGATGAAGGACTTCAATACTTTAGAGAATACTGCTATGATGGTAGTATCAAGTGTTATCTTAAGCACGAACTAACCCAAAATCAGATAGATTCATTCAAGACAAACGAATCTCATTCTGCAGCTACGGCTGGTAGTCATGCTGTGGATAACCAAACTTACAAAGAGCAACAGAACTATCTTACCCTACCCGAACACGTATTATCCGTTTTAAACATTTTACCATTCAATGACAAACATAATCTAAACATGTTTGACTTAAGATATCAATTAAGACTAAACGATATGTATGACTTGACATCAACCAATGTCTTGTATTACGAGATGGTTCAACAGAACATTTCAATGATGGATAACATCCTAGTTGGAAGAACTCCAATTAGATACAATATGCATTCTAATAGATTGTATCTAGATTTAGATGCAGATAGTCTTACAGCTGGTGAGTTCTTAATTATTGAGTGTTATAGAAAGATAGACCCAACCGACATGACAGATATCTATAATGATATGTGGTTAAAGAAATACTGTACTGCATTAGTTAAGTATCAGTGGGGTGAAAACCTATCGAAGTTTTCGGGAATTGCATTGCCTGGCGGAGTTACATTAGACGCTACACAGATGAAGTCCGAAGCACAAGAGGAAATTACAAGATTAGAAGAAGAGTCTAGACTGAATTTTGAAATGCCAGTCATGGACTTAATGGGATAAAAACATGCCGACAAATGTATTTTTTAACCATGCAGTTAATACTGAACAGATGTTATATGAAGACATCGTTGTTGAGTCACTTAGGATGTTTGGACACGAGACGTATTATCTTCCAAGAGAGATTGTAGAAGAAGACACGATTCTTGGTGAAGATGTGCAGTCTAAATTTGGAGATGCGTACTCAGTAGAGATGTATCTAGAAAATACAGATGGATTTGAGGGTGATGGAGACCTCATGTCCAAGTTCGGTGTACAAGTAAGAGACCAAGCAACATTCGTTATATCCCTAAGAACATGGGAACGATTCATTTCTCTAGATTCAAACCTTACAACATCATTGAGACCCAACGAGGGAGATTTAATTTACTTCCCTATGAGTGGTTCAATGTTTGAAATCAAATTCGTAGAACACGAGAACCCATTCTATCAAGTTGGAAAACTATTCGTATTTAAACTACAGTGTGAATTGTTCGAATACAGTGGAGAGGATTTCGATACTGGAACAGTGGTAGACTTAGTGGAGAATGAACAAGCCTATACAATAGAAATGCAAGTTTCAAATACAAGTGGAGACTTTGTGATTCAAGAAGTTCTTAATTATAGTGGAGCTGCAACAGGTGAAGTCATCGGTTGGACACCTGGCCCTACTGGGAATATCCGTAAACTTACTATCAAAGATGTTACTAGAACGCTTGCAGTTGGTGACACCCTAGTTGGTGCATCAAGTGGTAAGACAGTGGTCATAGAATCGATTACAGATGTGCTAACGTTTGCTAATGACGGTGATGCACAGAATAAAGACTTTGAAGACAAGGCAGATGGATACTTAGACTTCTCAGAGACAAACCCATTCGGTGAGGTCACATAATGTTCGGTACCTATTTTTATAATGAAACTTTCAAACGAGCAGTATCCATTTTTGGAACACTGTTCAATAACATTACAATTAAGAAAACCAAATCAGATGGTACAGTTCTAACAGAACAAAAGGTACCAATATCATACGGGCCAAAACAAAAGTTCTTACAAAGACTAGCAGAAGATGCTGACCTTGGTGATGGTATGAGAACTGCAATTAGTATGCCTAGACTTGCATTCGAACTTACAGGGTTTGAATATGATGCATCTAGACAACAAAACAAACTAATACGTCATTCTAAATCCGATTTGGAAAGTTCAGATACAGGAAAGAGAGGATTTCAGTATCAACCAGCACCATATAATTTAACATTTAATCTATCAATTCTTGCAAAGAACATGAATGATGCACTACAAATAGTAGAACAAATACTACCATATTTCCAACCCGAATATACGGTTACTATGAAGATGATTGATTCTATGACAGACCATAGAGATGTTCCAATTATTCTAAGTACCGTATCAATGGAAGACCAATACGAAGGTACGTTCGAAGAAAGACGTGTTATAGAATACACATTGGAGTTTCAGATGAAACTGTACTTCTTCGGCCCAGTATATACTGGTGAAATTATTAAGAATGTTATCGAAAGAACATACATATCAGACGGAGTGCAAGGACAAGTTAAGACTGCAAGTGGTCTATTCACTACCAGTGAAATAGAAGATAGTGGATTGGTTAAAGAGGTCAAATCATATGAACCTGCTTTTGCAGCTGTTTCAAATGCAGTATCTTCGTCCACCACAATAACATTCCCAACAGCAATAAATACAAAGATAAGTGTAAACGATGAAGTGTTCGGTACTAATTTAGGAACGAATCCAACTATATCCTCTATTGCTGAGGATAGATTGAGTATTGTAGTATCAAGTGCAGTGACACTAGATGCAAAAACCAATCTTAAGTTTGTTGGGTCGGTTAATCCCAATGACACCTTTGTTGTTGCAGAGACAGTAACGTTTTATGATGATGGTTCTACTAGAAGTTTTGCAGGCGATAGGACTACAGATGCGAGTTAATAATGGCAAAAGATACGATAGATAAACAGTTAGATGATATCCTAGATATCAACACTGAAATCAAACAAGAGGTAGAGATACTTCCTAAACAACTTCCCACTACTAAAGACAGGGGAGAATCCATAGTAAACGATTACAAATATGCTCGTGAAAACTTGTATGGTTTAGTAGAGCGTGGACAAGATGCAATCGATGGTATATTGGATGTTGCAAAAGAAACGGAACATCCACGTGCATACGAAGTTGCTGGGCAGCTTCTGAAAACAGTCGGTGATACTGCAGAAAAACTTTTAGACCTACAGAAGAAAATTAAAGAATTAGAAAAGGACGAAGAAGGTCAGAAAATTGGTACACAACACAATCACCTATACGTAGGTTCAACTTCAGAACTACAAAAGTTTCTAAAAAAGAATAAAGAATAATGGTACAACCAACAAATGAGGGGTACTTAGGTAATAATCTCATCAAGAGAGCTGGGATTGATATCCAGTATACTAAAGAAGAACTTGCAGAATACGTCAAGTGTTCTGAAGACCCTTGTCATTTCATTGAAAACTACACACAGATTATCTCACTAGATGAAGGTATGGTGCCATTCAAACTCCGTGGTTATCAAGACAAACTTATAAATCACTACAACACCAATCGATTCAATGTAGTTCTTGCATCACGTCAGAGTGGTAAGTCAATCACATCATGTGCATACTTATTGTGGTATCTAGTATTTCATCCCGAGGTTACTGTAGCGGTTCTTGCAAACAAAGGTGCAATTGCAAGAGAGATGATTGCACGTATTGTTACCATGCTAGAATCAGTTCCATTTTTCCTTCAACCAGGCGTGAAGATTCTTAACAAAGGGTCAATTGAATTTGCAAATGATAGTAAAGTGGTTGCAGCTGCGACATCTTCAAGTTCGATTCGTGGTATGTCTATTAACTTACTATATCTAGATGAGTTTGCATTCGTAGAAGACGCTGCAACTTTCTATACTGCAACATATCCAGTGGTAACATCGGGTAAAGAGTCTAAGGTCATCATTACCTCTACTGCAAACGGTGTTGGTAATATGTTTCATAAAATATATGAGAGTGCAGTACACGGACAATCAGAGTACAAAGACTTTCTTATTAACTGGTTTGATGTGCCAGGCCGAGATGATGAATGGAAAGAACAGACTATTGCAAACACATCTGAAGCACAGTTTGAACAAGAGTATGGTAACTCATTCCTAGGAACTGGTAATACTCTTATTAATAGTAATACACTATTGGAGATGAAAGCAGTTGACGGAGAGTATGAAAAGGATGGTTTTGTTATGTATGATAGACCAGTAGAAGGTCACGAATACATCTGTACAGTTGATGTTGCGAAGGGTAGAGGAATGGATTGGTCGACTTTTAGTATATTCGATGTTTCCACACAGCCGTTCAAACAGGTTGCTGTGTATCGAGACAATATGATAAGTCCTCTTCTCTTCCCCGATATTATAAATAAGTTTGTAACACCTTACAATAAACCAATTGTAATAATTGAGAATAATAACGAAGGTGCTATGGTGGCAAATCAATTACACTATGATATCGAGTACGAGAACGTCTTTACTCAAGGTTTTGCAAAAGCAGAAGACATTGGTGTCACAATGTCGAGAAAGATTAAACGTATCGGTTGTTCTACAATGAAAGAGTTGTTGGAAGAACATAGATTGGAGTTGGTAGATAGACCTACAATCACTGAACTTATGACCTTCATAAATAAAGGTACTAGTTTCGAAGCTGATAGAGGTTATCACGATGACATGGTAATGAATGTTGTCATGTTTAGTTGGTTTATCACCACAGAATATTTTTATCACTTGACAGATACACAAGTTAAAGACTTGTTATATGCAGAACAACAGAAGATTATTCAAGACGACTTGCTTCCAGCAGGAGTATTTGGAGAACCAACTGAACAGGCTGCATCGTTTGTAGACAATGAAGGTGATAGATGGTATCACAAAAACATGTAGTAATAGTAATAATGCTATTAGTAGGAAATTAAAAGTTATAAATAAAACAGTAAACAACTTTTTACATTAACAGGAGAAAAAGTATGGCATTTCAAGTATCACCAGGCGTACAGGTCAAAGAAGTTGACCTTACAAATGTTGTACCAGCAGTATCAAGCACAAGTGGTGCTTTCGCTGGTTCATTTCAATGGGGCCCTGTTGATGAAGTAAAGACAGTTTCAGACGCAAAGGGTTTAGTCGATGAGTTTTCAGAACCAGCTAATACTAACGCTGGAGCAGAAGACTTCTATTCAGCAGAAGCATTTTTAAGGTATGGTTCATCTTTAAGAGTAGTAAGAGTTAACTCCACAGGTTTGTTAAGTGCAAACGGTGCTGGGTCAACTGCTTCATTACTTAAAAATCATGACGAATACGTACAATCATATGAGAGTGGAGCTCTCAATGGAACAGTAGGTCAATGGATTGCAAGATGTCCAGGCGCATTAGGTAACTCAATTAAGGTTTCAGTATGTGCTTCATCCGATGCATATTACAATGATGCAGCGACTACAACTAGTGGAGAAGAGGCAGCTGGTCAAACAGTTATTACTCTTGCAGCTGGTGGTGGTGTATTATTGAAAGTAAGAGACATCGTCACATTCGGTGCAGTCACACAACAGTACAGAATTACAGCAATCAACACAGACAACATCACAGTCGAAGCATTAAATCAACCAGTAGGAACAGGACTAATTGCTACAGTGGCAAGTGGAACAGCAGTCAATAGATACTGGGAATTTTATGCATCTTTCGACAAAGCTCCAGGCAAGAGTGCATCTGCACTTGCAGCTGGTGGTTCAAATGACGAAATGCACGTTGTAGTTGCAGATGAAGATGGAACAATCAGTGGAACACCTCACAGCATCTTAGAAACATATGCATTCGTGTCAATGGCATCAGATGCAAAAGATTCTGCAAACAATTCAAACTATTATAAGAAAGTAATCGGTAACAAATCTGAATGGGTATACTGGAGTGGACATAATACATCTATTATAACACCAGCAAACCAAGACAGAACTCACCTAGCATCTGCTACAACATCTTTCTTATTCCCAACATTACCAGCAACTACTTCACTAAGTGGTGGTGCAAATGGAAGAACTCCAACTGCAGCTCAGAAGTACGGTGCATGGGAAGACCATTTCAAAGATGGGGATTTACATGACATCTCATTCTTGATTGTTGGTTCAACAAGAACTGATAACGGTTTGGGTGTCGACCAAGATACAATTGCAGACTGGACAACACTTGCTAACCAAGCAGTATTAGTTGCAGAAAATAGAAAGGATTGTATTGCAATCGTTTCTCCAAGACGTGCAGACGTTGTTGGTGTTACTTCAGAGTCAACACAAGCAACTAACGTCATTACAACTGCAAATACAATGTCTTCAAGTTCATATGCCGTAATCGACAGCGGTTGGACATACCAGTATGACCGATTCAATGATAAGTACTGTTACGTACCAGCTAATGGTCACACAGCAGGCATCATGGCAAGGTCAGACCTTCTTAGAGATGCATGGTTCTCACCAGCAGGATTCTCTAGAGGACAATACCTAGGTATCACAAAACTTGCATTCAATCCTTCACAATCATCAAGAGATGACTTGTACAGAGCAAGAGTTAACCCAGTAGTAACATTCCCAGGCCAAGGTACAATCCTTTATGGTGATAAGACTGCATTAACAAGTCCTTCTGCATTCGACAGAATCAATGTAAGAAGACTGTTCATCGTCCTAGAAAAGGCAATATCAACTGCAGCTAAATCACAACTCTTTGAATTCAACGATGCATTCACAAGAGCTCAATTTAGAGCAGCTGTTGAACCTTTCTTAAGAGATGTTAAAAACAGAAGAGGACTAGTAGATTTCTCAGTAGTTTGTGACGAAACAAACAACACTGATTCAGTCATCGATAGAAACGAATTTGTATGTTCTATCTTTGTGAAACCTTCTAGAAGTATTAACTTTATCACTCTTAACTTCGTGGCTGCAAGGTCGGGGGTTGAGTTTAGTGAAATATATGGTGCAGTTTAAGGAGATAAAACATGGCAACAATAGACCAATTTAAAGCACAACTAGTCGGTGGTGGCCCAAGAGCTAACCGATTTAGAGTATTCCTACCTAGAGCTGGTAACAATATCGAGTTCATGTGTAAGGGTGCAAACATCCCAGCAGGAACTTTAGGCGAAGTCATCATTCCTTTTAGAGGACATAACCTTAAACTAGCAGGAGAACGTACTTTTGCAGACTGGTCAATAACCATCATCAATGACATGGAATTTTCAGCAAGAACTGCTCTAGAAGCATGGCAGACTGAAATTCAAGCAATGGACAGTGGTGAAGGTGCTACAACAACGGACTACTTATTAAGTAGAGCATTTGTAGAACAGTTAAACAAAGACGACTCTGTACTAGCGAGATATGAGTTCTTCAACATGTTCCCTAAAAACATCGGTGAAATAACATTAGGTTATGACACAGTAGATGCAGTAGAGGAATTTACAGTTGATTTGACCTTCTCTCACTGGGAAAGAGTTCTTTAAGAACAGTGAATAACACCACTTTAAGGTGGTATAAATAATAGTATGGAATTTTTAGGATTTGAAATATCCCGTAAAAGGGATGAACTAAGAGCGAAGGAGTTGCCGAAGGCACCTTCTTTCGTTCCACCAGTTGACGATGACGGTACGCCCGTCATTCAACAACAAAGTGGTTTCGTGGGTGGTGGAGCATACGGTGCTTACATCGACATGGAAGGTGGTATCAAGAATGAGGCAGAACTCATTCGTAGATATCGTGAAGTATCTTTGGTGCCAGAATGTGATTCTGCAATCGAAGATATAGTTAATGAGTGTATCACATCGGATAGTTCTGATAGGATAGTCACACTCGACCTCAGAGATGTTAAACTCTCTGATAGTATCAAAACAAAGATACAAAACGAGTTTTACAACATCCTATCAATGATGAAGTTCAATCAGAACTCTCATGAAATTTTCCGAAAATGGTACGTAGATGGAAGGGTATACTTCCATAAGGTCGTTAACGCTAAAAATCCTAAAGGCGGAATAGTAGATTTAAGAAACATTGACCCTATTAAAATTAAGAAGGTCAGAAACATTGAGAAAGAAAGAGACCCCAAGACTAAGGTCGAAAGGATTTCTAAGATAGAAGAGTTTTTCGTTTTCAATGATAAGGGATTTGATAAATCCAGTGCAGCTGAAGGAAACACTGTACGAATTGCACCCGAGGCAGTTACATATACGACTTCGGGATTACTTGACTACACTAAGAATGTAGTCATCGGGTATCTGCACAAGGCATTGAAGACTGCAAATCAGTTATCAATGATGGAAGATGCACTTGTTATCTATAGGATATCAAGAGCTCCCGAAAGAAGAATATTCTACATTGACGTAGGTAACCTTCCAAAGGCAAAGGCAGAACAGTATCTTGCTGATGTAATGAACCGATACAAGAACAAGTTGGTTTATAATGCAGATACAGGTGAAATCAAAGATGATAGAAAACATATGAGTATGTTAGAAGATTTTTGGTTACCTAGAAGAGAAGGTGGTAGAGGAACAGAGATTACTACATTGCCAGGCGGACAAAACCTAGCAGATATAGATGATATAGAATACTTTAAGAAGAAGTTATATCAGTCTCTTAATGTACCATCATCTAGAATGGAAGCAGACAATGGGTTTAACATGGGTCGTGCTTCAGAGATTTCTAGAGATGAACTTAAGTTTAATAAGTTCACAAACAGACTTCAGAAGAAGTTTGGAAGAGTTTTTACAGATATTCTTAAGACACAATTAGTACTTAAGGAAATTGTAACAGGAGAAGAGTTCGATAAATTCAAGGACTTTCTCTTGTATGATTATGCAACCGACAACCATTTTACAGAGTTGAAGGATGCAGAAATTTTAAGAGAGAGACTAGATACTCTCTCACAGGCAGCTGACTATGTTGGTAAATACTATTCAGACGAGTATGTTAGAAAGTATATACTGAGACAGACAGAAGAAGATATCCGTATCATTGACCAACAGATTAAAGATGAAGGTGGCAATGAAGATGGTGGTAACGAAGACGATGACGACTTCGGTGGTTTTTAGGAGTAAATTATGAGTAGTGAAATATCAAAACAAATCGTTGACCAAATAGAAGCAGGTCAACTTGAAGCTGCAAAAGGTTCTATCGGTGATGGAATTAAGAAAGCAGCTGCAGATGCAGTAGACATGAAGAGAGTTAATGCTCAAGTCGACTGGATGAATACACCACAGGAACCTACAGGAGAGTAAGGTGAAGTCATTTAGAACAGTACAATCTGAGTTGAACGAGGCAAAACTAAAATTGCCTAGTGGTTCAAAGGAGCTCAAGGTTGATGTTTTAAAGATTGGTGGAAAGAAAGTTTCAGTTTCTTTTGTACAGAATAAAAGAAATAAAGTAGATGTTTATATGGATGGGAATTTGTTTAGTGGTGATTCACCTTACAAAGATTTGAAATCTGCTGAAAAAGAGATGAAAGACATTAGAAAGATTATGTCAAACATGTCTGAAGAAGGAATAAACATAGAGGAAATAATACATGAAATTAATATCAGAGTATAACGATTATCAAATGACACCAGTTGTCATTGAAGAAAACGCAAAGGGACAGAAGGAATACTTCATCGAAGGTGTTTTCATGCAGTCTGAAATTAAGAACCGTAACGGCCGTGTATATCCTAAAGAGATAATGGAAAAAGAAGTAAACCGTTACAGAAAAGAATTCGTTGAGAAAGATAGAGCATTTGGAGAACTCGGACATCCCGAGGGCCCGACTATTAATCTTGACAAAGTGTCACACTTAATCACATCTTTAGAAGAAGATGGTAACAATTATGTGGGACGTGCAAAGATTTTGAGCACACCAAACGGTCAAATCGTAAGAAATTTGATTGATGACGGTGCCAAACTAGGAGTATCATCTAGAGGATTAGGTTCCTTGGAAGAAAAAGGTGGAGCTCAATACGTGAAAGGGGACTTTCAATTAGCAACAGCAGCCGATATAGTTGCAGACCCTTCTGCACCCGAGGCCTTCGTTGAAGGTATATACGAAGGTGTAGAGTGGATTATGTCTAATGGTATATTGAAAGCAGTTGATTCAGAGCAGATGCGAACCGAATTAAGGGGTGCAAAACTGAATAAATTGGAAGAAACCAAGTTAAATCTATGGAAAAGGTTTGTTGAAAGCCTATAACATATAAATAAAAAAGTAAACTCAAACAGGAGAAAAACATGGCAGAGTTAGAAAATAACCTAGAAAGTACAGAAGTAGAAGTTTCTGAAGAGAAGCAACCTACAGACGGTGCTCAAAAAGGTGACGCGAAACCTGTTAAGCAAGGTTCATCAGATGCCGAGAAAATCGAAAGCGGTAAAGCTGAAGTCGTCAAACCCGAAGAAAATCCTGTTGACAAAGCAGTTGATGCACAAAAGAAAGCAGAGAATGTGAAACCAGTTAGTGGTGATGCACATCAAAAGAATGCTGGAAAAGGTGACAGTCAACCTAAACTTGCAAAAGTTTCAGAAGAAGAAGAGTCTAAAGATGTTGTTAAGGCAACAAAAATGGAATCAATCAAAGCTATCGTCAACAACATGAAGGAAATGACTAAGGAAGAACTTCAAAGTAGATTCAGTTCTATTTCAGAAGACGAAGTTGACGAGACCTTGACTAAAGCAGAAGTAGCTAGAAAAATTGTAGAATCACTAAAGTCTATGGACGAAGAAGCAGTTGCAGAACTTGCTGAAAAGTGGTCTGAAAAGGAAGAAGAGGAAGAAGAAGTCAAAGAGGAAATCGTTGACGAAGAAACTTCTGCAGAGCTCGAAGCAAACCTAGTCGAGATTGAAGTAGAAGACGACCTATCTAAAATCTCTGAAGCACTAGACCTTTCAGAAGAAAGTGCTGAGAAAGCAAGAACTATCTTCAAGGCTGCAGTCTCATCTAAAGTAGAAGAGATTAAAGAGTCTTTAGAAACCCAATATTCAGAAGAATTAAAATCCTCAGTGGAAAAAGTCAAAGCTGACCTCGCAGAAGGCGTTGACAAATATCTTTCATATGTTGCAGACGAGTGGACGAAAGAAAACGAACTTGCAATAGAAAGAGGATTGAGAGCAGAGATGACAGAGAACTTCATCGATGGTTTGAAAACATTGTTCACAGAACACTATGTTGACGTGCCAGAAGATAAGTACAACGTTATCGATGAACTCGCAAATCGTCTCGATGAGATGGAGCAAAAGCTTGATGGTGAAGTCAGTAAAAATATTGATATCACAGAAGAGTTAGATGCCCTCAAGAGAAGTAACGTGGTTAAGGCAGCTGGTGACAGTTTGTCCGAGTCACAAAAAGAGAAGCTAGAATCATTATCTAATGGTGTAGACTTCAAAGATGAAGCAGACTTCGCTGAGAAGATTGCAGAAATCGCTGAAGCTTACTTTCCAAAAGAAAGTGATAAACTAGTTGAGGATACTATTGTAGAAGAAGGAACAGGGGAACTTGATGAAAAGAAAGAACCACTACTTGCTCCCGACATGCAACAGTACACTCAAGCAATAACTAAACTAAAACCATTAGGTTAAATTTAAAGGAAAAATAAAATGTTTTTATCAGAAAACTTACAAGAAAAGTGGGAGCCGATTCTAGAACACTCCGATTTACCAAAAATCGAAGACAACTACAAGCGTGCTGTTACTGCTGTTATTCTTGAAAACCAAGAGAAGGCCCTTTTCGAAGAGCAAGGAAACTTGGAAGAAGCAGCACCTTTAAATGCTACTGGAAGCGCGGTTGCAAACTGGAATCCTATTTTGATTTCATTAGTAAGACGTGCTATGCCAAATCTCGTTGCATACGACATTTGTGGTGTTCAACCAATGACAGGCCCAACTGGACTTATCTTTGCTATGAAAGCAAGATATAACGATGATACTGACGCCGATAGAGCTGCAAAATCAGAAGCACTTCATAACGAAGCAAGAACTGATTACTCTGCATCTCCTCAAGGAACAGGTACTTCACTAGGTTCAGACCCAATAGGTGACCCTTTCGACACATCATCTCCTTCATACGCATCCACTACAAGTGGTGGTATGAGTACTGCTTCTGCTGAAGCATTAGGTGATGGAGCAGGAAATCACTTTGCAGAGATGGCATTCTCAATCGAGAAAGCTACTGTCACTGCTAAATCCAGAGCATTAAAAGCTGAGTACACACTCGAACTTGCACAAGACCTCAAAGCAATCCACGGTCTTGACGCAGAATCAGAACTTGCAAATATTCTTTCATCAGAAATTCTTGCAGAAATCAACCGTGAAGTTATCAGAAATGTTAACTTACAAGCAAAAACTGGTGCAGCTTCAACAGCTTCAGCAGGTACTTTCAACCTAGACGTTGATGCTAACGGTAGATGGTCTGTTGAGAAATTCAAAGGATTATTGTTCCAAATCGAAAGAGAATCAAACTTCATCGCTAAAGATACACGTAGAGGAAAAGGTAACTTTATCCTATGTTCATCTGATGTAGCTTCTGCTCTTTCAATGGCAGGTGTATTAGATTACACTCCTGCTCTTAACACAAACTTAAACGTTGACGATACTGGTAATACTTTTGCTGGTCTTCTAAACGGAAGAGTTAAAGTATATGTTGACCCATATGCTGGTGTTGACTACTTAACAGTAGGTTATAGAGGAACTAACCCTTATGATGCTGGTCTTTTCTATTGCCCATACGTTCCATTACAAATGGTTCGTGCAGTAGGTGAGAACACATTCCAACCAAAAATCGGTTTCAAAACTAGATATGGTATGGTTTCAAATCCATTCGTAGGTGCTACACCTGCTGACGGACTTGCATCCGCTGGAACTAACCAGTACTACAGAAAGATGGCAGTGTCTAACATTCTGTAAGGAACTTAGGTTCTCATTCCTTAATTGGAATACTAAAACCCCTCTCACGAGGGGTTTTTTTTAGCATGACTGAATCGTTCAATGTCTTGGGTATGACCCCAATTCTTTACACCGTGTCCTTCTAGTGGGGCCTTACCCCAATTTTATTAAGGTCAATAGGTAGTGACCATACGGAAGTTCGTTTACCACACCATTCCAATTTGTCAGAAATTTCAAGTGCTTCTCTGTTCGGATTCTATCCACACCTCACGATTATATGCCACGTCTTAATTGACTTTAACAGTGTGGAACACCTTGTCTATACGGAACAACCTCTCACAACCATCTAACTTCCGTCTCGACTTCCTACCTTACAAGTATACCAAAATATGATATCCATTGTCAAGGCACATATTTATACGCGATAAATAAGTATATGAAGATGATTAAGTATGGTGAGGGGTTGGAAGGTTTCTTTAAATGGAAGAATCCAATCACAGATGACGAACACACAATGTACCTTCCAACGGAAGCAAGAGTTAAAAAGGTTATCGATTGTAAAGGTGAAGACTGGTTTGATGGTAAGACTATCCTAGAACTAGGAACTGCACATGGATTGATTGGTAGACACTTTGAGAAGTTGGGTGCAACTGTAAGTTATGCAGATGCTAGACAAGAACTACTGGATTCCATAGAAACAGACTCAGAAAAGTTATGTATCAATCATAATGACGAATGGTCTTTCAATAGAAAGTGGGATTTGATTATACACTTTGGTACTCTATATCATGTTAAAAACATCTATGATGATTTGAGAAGAGCATTTAATCATACGGATGAAATGTTCTTAGAGACTGCAGTCAATTCATTACCAATGCCAGCACCATGGTTTAGACAAGAAGAGTGGTCGGGTGTACATGGAGCTCCAGGCGAAAAGAAGAAGAAAAATTCTAGAGTCTTTAATGGGTTCGACCAGTGGGAAGCTTCATTTAATGATACACATGTAGAAGAATACTTAGACGAGATAGGTAAGACCTACACAAGATATGATGATGAAGATTTGGATAATGAATTTGGTATAATCATACCTAACGAAGTCTACAGAAGAGACGTGTATAGTTGGACACTAGAAGATGTACACCCTAAGAATCCTATGGAACCAGTTAAGTTTGCATCAATACCACCAAATTATGTTCACTTCCGTAGGTTCTGGCATATCAAAACACCTAAATAAGTATATACGGAGAACAATATGTCAAATTATGAAAAGAGTGTACAAGTTTTAGAGGGCCCATGGGAAGCAAAAATATTTCCACAAGGTCGAGAGAACACAAATGTAATCTCTAGAAAAACTGTAACCACTTATATCCAAGAAGGATATCTATGTGAGGAAACTACAACAAGAGAGTATAGGGGTGACGATTATCACGACATCACTACTAACAAACGGATAACAAGAGTCCATGGCTGACATCAATAAATCCCTTCTCAATAAGAACAACTTTAGACTTCTTATTGATAGGATACCAACTGCAGAATACTTTGTCAAGAAGTGTAATATTCCAGGCGTGTCATTCTCAGAATTAGCACATGGTGCTGGGGTTGGGTTGGATGCATATTTTCCAGGCGACAAAGTTACATTTGAAAATCTATCTGTAGACTTCTTGGTGGATGAAGACCTAGAGAACTTCAAAGAAGTGTACGAATGGATGAATGCAATTGTACCAATTAAAGACCCTAAAGATTATGAGACCTATGTTGGTACCAGTAGAAATCTAATAGGAACGTCTTCGGATAAGGGAGATGCAGGCTCAGAAGTATCTGATATCACTCTTATTACAACAACAAACAAAAACATACCCAATAGATACTTTAGATTTCATGACTGCTTTCCAATCGGTCTAAGTGGATTAGAGTTTGAATCGGGTGCAGATGGTGAATCTGTGGTTGCAACTATTGAGTTTAAATTTACTTACTACGACATAGAAACCACTAGTTAGATTCACGTTTTCGTGATATAATATTATTATGACTTTAGAAGAATTGAAAGCCCAGTGGGCAGGTGACTGTGAAATAGATGACATTGAATTGGATACTGCATCCTTAGAAGTACCTAAGCTTCATGCAAAATACCAAGACTTACTTACCAATAAGATTCTAGTCCTTAAGAAATACCAAGAACAATACAACACCTTACTTAAAGATAAGTGGTTATGGTTTAATGGTAAAATGGATGACGATAGAATCAGAGAGTTAGGGTGGAACCCCGACCCTTTTGATGGTCTTAAGATTATGAAGAATGATATGAACATCTTCTTCAATGCAGATAAAGATTTACAAGAACTCAATGCAAAGATTGAGTATCTCAAAGTTACGGTAGACTTTCTCAAAGAGTGTATGCAAAATATCACTTGGAGACACCAAACGATTAGAAACACAATCGATTGGAGAAAGTTCATGGCAGGACAATAATGAATTTACAAAATTACATGTGGACATATCCGTCTCTATTAACTTCAGAGGAAGTTGAATTTATCAATGGTAAAGCTTTAGACTTCCCTCTAGAGGAAGGTGCAGTTGGTCAAGGTGGAAGGTTAGACCTAGACCCCGATGCAGAACAAGCTCATATGGAAAGAGGAAACGGTAGTGGTGGTAAAGTTGTTGATAACATAAGAGCATCAGATGTTCGTTGGTTGCATGGAGACCACCTAGAAATCTTGGGAGATGTATTCACCAAGATTACCGAAGCAGTTACCATGGGGATGAAACAGAGTGGATGGAATGTTGACATAGAACAAGTAGAACCATTTCAGCATACAACTTACCATGCACAACAAGGTGAACGAGGTGGATTCTATACATGGCATACAGATGCTGGAGATAAACCATACGAAAATAGTGGTATGATTAGAAAGTTAAGTATGTCTATTCAGCTGACAGACCCCGATGAATATGAAGGTGGTAACTTCCAGTGGATAGAAGATGTCCGTGCAAAGGACACACTTACACGTGAAGATTATACACGAGACATGAGAGATTTCTATAGACAAATTCCCAACTCATCAAAACAAAAGGGGTCATTGATATTGTTCCCTTCCTTTGTACATCATCAAGTGACTCCTGTCACTAAGGGAACTCGAACCAGTTTAGTCGGTTGGTTTATAGGATATCCATACAAATAAAATGAAAGTCATAGTATCAAAGGTGGACGAATGTTTCATGAGGGTAGACTGTGATGACGGTTTAGCCAAAGACCTTCATGACTATTTCTCTTTCACTGTACCAAACGCAAAGTTCATGCCAAGTTATAAAAACAAATGGTGGGACGGTAAAGTATATCTTTTCTCAATCAAAACACATAAGATTTATATTGGGTTACTTCCATACGTAGATGAGTTCTGCAGAGAACGAGGTTACGAGTTTGAAGGTATTCAAGATGTTATTGGTAAGAAGCAAAGAAACAACGGGCCGATATCAATAGAAGATTGGATTAGTATATTAGACCTTCCATTTGAACCAAGAGATTACCAGTTAGAAGCTTTTAAAACTGCAGTTCAATATGGTAGGCAACTATTATTATCACCCACTGCAAGTGGTAAGTCTCTAATCATTTATTTACTTGCAAGATACTATGACTCTAAGACAGTCATCATTGTACCCACCACATCATTAGTGGAACAGATGACTAAGGATTTTAAAGACTACGGATACAAAGACCCTATCTGTAAAATTTATCATGGTCAAGAAGTTTTCGATGCACCAATCACAGTTACCACATGGCAGTCATTTAGTAAAGCACCAAAGGAAGTAATGCAATCATTCGATGTTGTAATAGGAGACGAAGCTCATCTGTTTAAAGCAAATGTACTGAAAGGTATACTTGAAAAGATGAAGACTACTGCTGTACGTATTGGATGTACTGGTACACTGGACGGAACAGAAGTACACAGACTACAACTAGAAGGTTTATTCGGCCCTGTCAAAAAGGTCATAAGCACAAAGGAGTTGATGGATTCGGGAACGATTGCAAATTTAAAAATAGAATGTGTCATACTTCGTCATACTAAACAGAAAAAAATGTCATACCAAGATGAGATGGATTATCTAGTATCACATCAAGAAAGAAATCATTTCATAACTAATCTTGTGGGGTCACTGAAAGGTAATACCCTAGTACTATTTCAATACATTGAGAAACATGGACAACCACTATGGGAAATGTTCAACCCCATGGTCACACGAAGAAAGGGAACGCTCCACTATGTCAATGGTGGGACAGATGTAGAAGACCGAGAAGCAGTTAGAGAAATAGTAGAGAGAAGTAACAATAACGTCATACTAGCATCATACGGAACTTTCTCTACAGGTGTTAACATCAAACGAATAGACAATATTGTCTTCGCATCCCCAAGTAAAAGTCGAATCAGAAACCTTCAATCTATAGGTAGAGGACTTCGTAAGGCTGACGGTAAAACAGAGATGAAATTGTTTGACATATCAGATGATATGCAATGCGAAAATCATACCCTAAATCACCTCAAAGAACGTATAAATATATACAACGAAGAAAACTTTACATACGAGATAAGGCAGTTCGATTTAAAATGACAAGACCCTCAGATTTAACACCACAAAAATACGAAGTTGTAAAACTAAAAACTGGTAGTGAAGTGGTGGGTATGGTAAGAGACACAACTAAAGGTATTGAGATAACACTACCTATGATGTGTCAGTTAACCGTGCAAAATAAACTTGAAACTCTTGCAACCTTCTATCCGTATGCACCTCTTAGTGATGACCCAATCATCGTTATTCCAAATGACCAAATACTATACCGTAGTAATATGAACCAGCAGTTCGTTCCATTCTATGATGAAGCTTCATCAAGGTGGTTGGAGATGGTAGAAACACAAACCATTCCTCTAACCAATAAAAAGAACACACCCGATGATGTACGTAGAGACTATCTAACGAAAGTAATGGAGTCCCTTGTCCCCGAAGACATAGACTTAATCGATGAAGACTTCGACCTTGAAGACTTCGACCCCAATAAAACTATCCATTAGGATTTTTATTTGTCTAAATAAGTGCGTATAATTGGTGTCTATATACTATTATACAAAATTTTTATAACTTAATTAAAAGGAAAACCATGACCACAGCAACTTTGTTTGCGAAGAGCATGGTACGAAAAGCTAGAGAAGTCAAAGAGAACAAACGTGTTTGTGCAATCTGTGACACTATCGAATTTCTAGTGCTGTTAACTCTTCCATTTGCTCTACCATTCTTAGTAATTTCATTCAGTTCACCGTACTGAAATGAGTTCTAAGAAACTAAACAAGCTACGGGAACAGACAGAGATAGTATGTCTCTGTCTTGTTTTCATCGCATCCATTATAGGTTTAATTCCTAATGTCTGATATTTGGTTATTGATTAGTGGGTTGACCTTTCAACTTATAGTACTAATAGCCCTTCACCTTTATAACCCAAAATGATACATGTACCTTGGTTTCAAAAACCCGAAAACGAAAGAACTGCTTTGCAGATTGTTAACCTATCACCCAGTGAAAGTTCTATAGAAAAGTTAGTTGAGATGCATCCCATGAGACAAGTCTTTTGGGCATCGATAATTCAAATCTCTGTATTTGGATTCATGTTACTTTCATTCTATATCATTGACAAGTTTGTGTCATGATAAAGTATTCCTTTGCTGTGATTCTTCTTATGCAATGGACGTTCCTCGAACGAGAGCCTGGAGCGTTACGTGCAGTCCGAGAATTGGAACAATTCAAACGACACGTTCAGACGTTATAAATACAATTGTACATAAGAAGATAGAGTTAGTTATTACTAGCTAAGTATATCCCCCTTGGGACATATTCATTTTATCACAGTTTTTCTATTTGTACAGTGGCTTTTAAAATTTATTTTTATTAAGAAAGCCCCTTACAATACCACATAAAAAGGGTATAATGTATACATGACTAAGAAAAAAGACCCCAAAAAAGCAGAACACTACGTTAACAACAAAGAGTTTACAGCTGCAGTTGCAGAGTTTAATACTTTAGTTGCAAAGGCAGAATCTGCTGGGAAAGAACCCCCTCGAATGACTGAATACATTGGTGAGTGCATCTATAAGATTGCAACCCGATTATCCACTCGACCCAATTTCATCAACTATACTTACCGTGACGAAATGATTTGTGATGCAATCGAAAATTGCATACAATACATTGGTAACTTCAACGTTGAAAAGTCCAACAATGCATTTGCATATGTTACTCAGATTTGTTATTACGCTTTCTTAAGAAGGATACAGAAGGAAAAGAAACAAGTCTACATCAAACAAAAACAAATCATGGAATCATCTATTACTATGGATTCATTTGCAACCATCGATGGTCAACACGACCCAAGTTTATCGAACACGAATGTGGAATGGATGCAAGAGAATATGAATCGTGTAGAGTATGAACCACGTAAATCAAAAAACAAAAAGAAGAAAGCTAACAAGAACTTAGAAAACTTTACTGAATGAAGATAGCGATATTAAATGATACCCATTGTGGTGTCCGTTCAGATATGGTTGAAATGTCCAAGTATCAAGGACGTTTCTATGAAGAGATATTCTTTCCATATCTAGATGAGCATAACATCAAACAGATTATCCATATGGGTGATTACTTTGATAGACGTAAGTATGTCAACTTTGCATCGATGAAAGCAAACATCGAACACTTTGTTGAGCCTATGAATGAAAGGGGAATCAAGATGGACTTGATTCTAGGTAACCATGATACATATTATAAAAACACGAATGATGTTAACTCACCCGAGTTATTATTATACAATCAACCTAACATTACCGTTCATGCCGACCCTATTGTAAAGGAGTATGATGATTTTCCTATTGCATTAGTTCCATGGATTAATCCCGAGAACTATGCTGACATGGTAGAGTTTATGCAGACAGCTCCAGCAACACACTGTATGGGTCACTTTGAAATAGAAGGTGCATTACTATTACCTAATATGACATGTCAACATGGACTAGACATATCTTATCTTAAGAGATTCGAACAAGTCTACAGTGGTCATTTCCATCATAAATCAGAAGTAAAGAATGTAAGATACCTAGGTTCCCAAATGGAATTCACTTGGTCTGATTACAATGATAAAAAGTATTTTCATATTTTTGATACAGAGACAAAAGAGATTACCCCAGTTCACAATCCTCTCACTATGTTTGAGAAAGGATATTATGACGATGGTAAGATAAAAGATTTTGATGAGTTACAAAACATGGACTACTCAAAATTCGACGGCAAGTTTGTAAAAATTATTGTTGTTAACAAAGACAATCCGTATTGGTTTGATTCATTCCTTGATAAAGTACATGCATCTAATCCTTTACACGTTGCAGTTGTTGATGATAATAAACACATGGACTTCTTTGATGATGATGAAATCGAAGGAGTAGATGATACCCTAACCATATTATCCAAGTATGTTGATGGGTTGGAGATACAAGGTAAGAAAGAGAAGCTCGATGAGATAATGAAGAGCTTATATAATGAAGCATTGGATGAACATACTTACTTATGATAAATTTCAAAAAGGTGAGATGGAAGAATTTACTTTCATCGGGAAATAAATTTACTGAAATACAATTAGACGGACATCAAACCACCCTTATTCTTGGTGACAATGGTGCTGGTAAATCCACACTATTAGATGCATTGTGTTTCGGATTATACGGACGTGGATTTCGGAATCTAAAAAAAGAACTTCTTATTAATAGTATTAATGAGAAAGCTTTGGTAGTAGAAATAGAGTTCTCTATTGGTAAGAAAAGTTATAAAATTATCCGTGGCGCAAAACCAAACATCTTTGAATTGTATGTTGACGATATCCTAGTCAATCAAGATGCAACAGTGAGAGACTACCAAGACCATCTAGAGAAACATATACTTAAGATGTCTTATCGTTCATTTACACAGGTTGCAATATTGGGTTCTGCAAACTTCACACCTTTCATGCAACTCAGAGCAAAGGATAGAAGGAAGTTGGTAGAAGACTTACTGGATATCAACATTTTCACAACCATGATGCAACTTTTAAGAAAGAAGAAAGCTGCACATCAAATCGATTTGAAAGATACTCAACATCAAGTAGAGATTCTAGAAGAAAGACTCAATGGTCTGAACGAACAAGTCAAAGTCATGACAGAAAATCGAATGGCAAAGATTACACAGTTCGAAAAGAATGTAATAGACACCAACATTAATATAGGTGAGCTAATGGATGTTATAGATACTAACAGTCAAGAGATTGATAAGATTCAATTAACAATTTCAGACAAGGATTCTATTTCTAAAAAGTTGAAAGACTTACAAGAAATGGAGAAACAACTTGAAACTGCAAGAAAGAAAGCACTTAAGGAAGTCGAATTCTATGAAGAGAATGATGAATGTCCAACATGTAAGCAAGGTTTAGATGAGGAACATAAGAAGGAACACCTCGAATCAAAGACTAAGAAGGCAACGGAGATTGCACATGCACTCCAACAAATTGAAGATGGAGTTACCGATGCATCAAAACGAATATCAGAAATCGGAGACATCCAATACGACATCGACAATATCCAGCGACAAATAGGATTACACCAAACCGAAATCCTATCCAATCAAAAATACATACAAAAAATTAACGGTGAAATCGAAGCACTAAAAATCGAATCCGATGGTGGTACAGATGTACATGAAAGAATAACCAAAGGTGAAGATGAGTTAGATGTTCTACACACTAAACACAAATCTTTAATAGACAAGACTCACTACTATGAGATTGCAACAATGCTTCTCAGAGACCAAGGTGTGAAGGAAAAGATTATTAAACAGTACGTTCCTATCATGAACAAGCTTATCAATAAGTACCTTGCACAATTAGAGTTCTATGTTGGATTTGAATTAGATGAATCCTTTGATGAAACAATCAAGTCAAGATTCAGAGACGTATTCAAATACGAAAACTTTTCACAAGGTGAGAAGATGAGAATCGACCTTGCACTACTATTCACATGGAGAAGTGTTGCAAGAATGAAGAACTCAGTAAACACCAACCTACTCATCCTAGACGAAGTCTTTGACTCATCTTTAGATGTTGCTGGTACAGATGAATTTTTAAAGCTGTTAAACACCTTGACAGATGGAGTAAATGCATTTATTATTAGTCATAAGGGCGATACATTATATGATAAGTTCAGTAATGTATTGAGATTTGAGAAGTATAAAAACTTCTCTAGACTGGCAGATTAGGATAAATAGTATTATGAAAACTTTCTCAGAACTACTCGACCCAAAACTAGAAGATATCAAACTAGATATCCCTTCATTAAATGAAGCACTAGAAGTTAAAGACTTGCCTTCAGAAGTAATCGATGGTTTAACAATTGAGAAACATAAGAAATCTAATAGTAAGACTACAGTTTTTGTTGTCAAGACACAAGACAGAGACGGTGATAGAGACGAGGTAGAAAAGAAGTTAAGGAATGCAGATATCACTGCAGAGGTGAAGGGAAGTTCCCTATCAAGTTTTGACCCTATCTTCATCCCATCATTGAATGGAGACCGTGCAATCATCATGTTTAAACCCAAGAGTGGTGGCATGAATGAGACAACACTAAACTCAAGTATCACAGAGTTGTTCCCTTGTATTGCATGGGAGAAAGGCTACAAACCTAGTTCAGTTTCATCATTCTATGAGTGGATACTTGAACAGAATGTAGATAAGTTAAAGTGTGTTGGTAGTTCAGACAAACAAGCTGCAAAAGACTTCATTGCACAGGCAGAAGACTCATCTAAGTTTCAAGAGAAAGTAGAGAATGCAATAGGTATTACAAAGTATATCTATGATGAAATGAAAGCGAAGTCAATCAAGAATGTTTTTTGGGGATACCGTGCAAAACCAGCTGGTGTTCCATCCAAACATCCAGGCGACATCTTCCTTCAGTTTACGGATGGTGCAATCTTAGGAACCTCTCTCAAAGCAGGTGGTAAGAAAACTTCTGAACCTAAACTCAACACATATGTTAACCCAATCTTTCAAGCATTTAAAGAAGGAAGCAATGTACCTAAGTTATCTCAGAAGTTACATAAAGAAGTATACTCTAAGATTGAGGGTATGCCTTCTGCAAAAACATATGACAGTAAAGATAGAAAGATTACCCAACAAGTCCTAAAGGATTTTGATAAGAATAATAATGGTAAGTACGAACAGTACTATAACGAACACTTAGAGATAGTCAGGCAAGCACTGATAGACCTATTCAATAAGAATGGTAAACAGGGTGGGAAAGCATTCGACTATATAAAGAAAGAGATTTTACGTGAAGCCCCAGGCGTACCAACTAAAGTAATTAAGGGTATCGGTTCCACGTATGAACAGGTTACAGATGATGATGAACTCGGAGTATTTTTACCAGTAGTTAAGTTCATCAAAGCAGAAGCTTCAAAGTCATCAAAACAGAATTGGTTCCTACACCTTGCATCGAAAGATACAACGTACACCATGCAGATGTCAGTGAGAACTAACAAGGCAGGACATGCTGGACTTAAGAAACTCGGACAATTTTATAACCTTGCCGTAAAATATAACGGACTACTAAAGAAATAATTATGTACCAATTGATAGAAGAAGCCTCAAAGGTGTTAAGAACACCACCCCTCGTATTTGATTTCGAAAATCGTACCGATGCTGAAGAGATTGAAAAATCTTTAACAGAAGCAATGGAAAAGTTTGGTGGAATCGGTCTAAGTGCAAACCAAGTAGGATTGGATGCAAGAGTTTTTGTAATGAAATCTCAAGACCAAGGGATAGTTGCATTTTTTAATCCCGAAATAACAAAGGTATCACAAGAGACCGACTTGATGAAAGAAGGATGCTTATCGTTTCCCGATATATACCTTATGATAAAACGTGCAAAGTTGATTGAGTTGAAGTATCAGAACGCACAAGGTGAAGATAAAGTGGTCAGTCTAGAAGGTCTTGCCTCTAGATGTGTCCAACATGAAGTTGACCATCTAAATGGTATCATCTTCCTACAACGTGCATCTAAATTGAAGTTAGATAGAGCATTGAAGTCACGTCCCAAAGAACGTGCAAAGAGAATAGAATATGAAAAACGACAAGCATTTGCAAAGTACATCCAAAACAGTGCTGCAGCCAATAGTGATTCCCAACCTTCTGAGTCAGAAGGACAGTCTGAATCTGATAAACTATCATCTACAGCATAAACATTTAAGAACAGTTGGTGACGGTTCTGATTATCGTGCTATAGACTTTTGTCACATAAAGACTCCATGGGTTCGTGATATCTTTAGACGTTCTGCACAGGTCTGTACATCCCACATCTTTAAAGAAACAGGACAACATTTCTATCCCGAAATGTTAGCACTCAATGAATGGGACATAGGTGGGGTTCAGAACCCACACTTTGATACCTATTCCAACTCAGAAATCAATGAGAATGCTGTTCCCGAAGAGGGAAACTCTAGGGAATGGACGTGTATTCTGTATCTAAATGACAATTATAACGGTGGACAGACCTATTTTCCACCCAGTGAGACCTTCCCAGTTGGCCATGAGCATCCCCCACAGGCCGGTGAGGGACTTCTTTTTCAAGGACTATACCTTGAACATGGGGTTTATCCAGTAAGAAGAGGCCCAAGACACACCATATCCATGTGGTTTACAGACATCGAAGATAAGATTATCATCGATACACCCATCAATCTAGACCAAAACCAACACCAAATCCAAAGAGAAAACTCCTACATCCCCCGCTAATCGTGCCTTGACAATGCCCTAAGCTTTTTGATATACTATGTGTATATTATGAAAAAGGATGAGGGATGAAGTACCTAAAAGAGATTACGGACTGGACTGAGTCGAAGTCTACAGTTCCAAACCATACTTACATAGTCAACGATGCTGGACAACTAGTTGGATACATCAAGACTGGAACCAAAGAAGAAATCATCTTCAAATCTCCAATGAAACAATTCTCTAAATCAAGGAGAAAATTTATTACGCTCTAGGCCTTGACAATGCCATGCAGCTAATGATAGCATATACTTATGACTGAGACAAAAAGAAACCAAAAAGACCAACTTGCCAAACTAATGGCAACCGAGAACATTACTATTGTTCATAAACCAATACCAACTGCATACTTCGATGTAAAGAATAGGATACTTGCTTGTCCTACTTTCAAAGATGATATCAGTGACGAACTTTATGACTTGTTCATGGGTCACGAAGTTGGACATGCATTGAATACACCTTACGAGGGACTTCATAATGCATTGACTAAAAACAAAACACTCAAAGGATATCTCAACGTTGTTGAAGATGTCAGAATTGAGAAAGCAATCAAAAACAAATTCCAAGGATTGAGAAAATCTTTCTACACTGCATACAATGAGTTGATGGAAAAAGATTTCTTTGGTCTTAAAGGTAAAGACTTAAACACACTTTCTTGTATTGATAAAATCAACTTGATTACTAAGTGTGGTTCTAGGGTTCAAATTGAGTTGACCGACCAAGAGCAGAAGTTCTTGGACATGGCAGAAGCCTGTGTCACTTGGGAAGACGTTGAAGTTTGTGCTGAAGAAATTTACAACTGGTCAAAAGAAAATGAGACTAGGGATGAGAGTGACGAAGCAATCGTTCCTAAAATGTTTCAACTTGATGATGAAGACCTTGAAGATGAAGACATGGAAGGTGAAGATTCAGATGGTGGTGAAGAGTATGAAGATAATTACGAAGATGGTTCTTCAGACGAAGACGATTCAGAAGATGATGAAGACAAACTTCCCGAAGCACCCGAGTATGGTGAGGGCAACCAAGACATAGAAGGTGACGAAGACGAAGTAGAAGAAGAAGAGAAGTCTGAGAAAAAAACTACTGGAACTTCTAAAGAAGGTGGTGTTGCAAGTCCCGAAGATTACGATGGTGAAAATGGTGCTAGAGAATCTATCACTGAACACCATGCACATAACAACGAAGAAATGTTCCTTGAAGATAGCCCTGCTTGGAGAGAGCAAATCAATCTAAGAGATACTTTCAAGAACAACGATATGGATATTATTATTGGTCACAACCAAGTGTTATCAGACTGGAAAAAATACTTCAACGAGTATGCTAAGAACAACACTTCAAAAGAATTTGAACACAACATGTCAAAAATCCAGTTCACTGCCAAGAAACTTATTGACAAGAACAAGAAGATTGTTGCTCACATGGTTAAAGAATTCGAAATGAAGCAGACTGCACAAAGAAGTGTTAAAGCTTTCAGTGGTAAAACTGGTAAGTTGGATATGAACAAACTTGCAAAGTACCAAATCGTTGATGATGTTTTCAAGAGAGTTACTTACTTGCCTGATGGACAGAATCACGGTCTGAATGTTTTACTTGACTGGAGTGGTTCAATTTCAAACAGTTGTGCTGAGTTACTGGAACAAGCAATTATCCTTTCAGAGTTCTGCAGAAAAGCAAACATCCCTCACAGAGTTTACCTTTTCTCTGATGCATATCAGAGAGGTGAGTGGAGTTCAATGGGTGACGAAGGTTTCCTAGTTGAATTGTTCTCTAACGAAATGAACAACAAGAAGTACAAAGAAATGATGGTGAATGTTGCAGCTCTATGGATGTGTCACTTCCTAGGAAAACTAGGTTGGAGAGGTAGTGAGAAAACTGCAAAGGCTCACAATACATTCTATGACTGGGACAGTGGTTTTGCAATTGACCACATTGACCAACCTTACTTTTGGTTCGATACCGATATCAGACCAATGCAGTATAGACTTGGTGGTACACCACTTGACCATTGTTTGATTGCCTTGAGAAAAATACTTCCCGAGTTCAACAGTGCTTACGGAGTTGAGAAGTCAATCTTAACAGTTATCACAGATGGATTCTCACATGGAAGTCCTTGGTTGAGAAGAGATAGTGATGAAAAGTATGCTTGGTGTAAAGAGCAAGGTATTGACGCTTGGGACGTTCAGACTGTCGAAGAAATCATTGACCCTTTCTCAAACAAAGTATTTGAATACAGTGGTGCAACAAGCCACAGAGGAAGATATTACAACGCTTCTAATTTCAAGAAGACTCAGAACTTATTGTCATGGTTGTCTAAGACTTGTAACGTCACTGTGACTGGTTACTTTGTTTTAGACAAGAAGAGAGATATGGGTGACCTTATGGGATTCACTTCTTTAAAAGATACATGGTGGGATAACGACAGACAAATCTGGGCTGAGATTAGAAAGAATGGATTGGTTGTTGACTGTCACGGCTACAACAAAATGTTTTTGACTGCAACTTCTTCACTTGGTGTTGATGGTTCAGACGAATTAGATGATGATTTGGTTGATGCCAAAAAGTCAAGAGTGTTGGCTGCTTTCAAAAAGAATCAGAAAGCAAAAACAACTTCAAGGTTTTTAACAAATGAGTTTATAAAGGAGATATCATGAGAGACCCATTAAGAGTAGATGAAGCGTATTACATTAGCCACCAAACTGATTATTCAAAGTTTGCAGATGCAGTTATGGATGTTGGGCCTGCCCCATGCACCTTCCACAATTGTTCGAAGATTAATGAATGTAAAACTGAAGAGAAGGAATGTTTTGCATTTAGGATTTGGGTCAATAAAGGTGAGAACTATCTGACTGAGAAAAACAAGAAGGGTTTAATTAAGTGTGTTGAGAAGATGGGAACTAGATTCGAGTCGCTGAAATAGCCTTGACAGTGCCATCGGCTTTTTGATATACTATAAAAGATGAGAAAAGAATTGAAAAACGGAGAGACTATGATAAATTCAATTGATATAAACGGTAAGAAATTCTCTTACACACCCGACAGGGCGGAGTTTTTGGGAGAACTCGTTTCTAAATTCCCTAACCAAACGTCCTTTGGAAGGAAGGAAATCAAAGATGCATTTGATGGATACTTCCCTTCATGGATAAAATCCTCGAAGTATAACTTCAAAGAAGCTCAAGAGACTGGGCCTTTGTTGTACAATCTTCAGGCTGTAATTACTGGATACAATGGTGGGTACTCTGAGTCAGCACCCCAACCTGCTCCAGCACCAGTCGTTGCAATTACTCCACCGAGTAATATGCCAGTGGCTGCACAAACAGAGTCAGTTAATCTACTCGATGATGAAGTTAAAATCATTCCCGAGAAGATGTCTAACTATGTTCCTTTTGGACATTTCAGAGATGTCAAAAATATTATTAAATCCAAAATCTTCTTTCCAGTATTCGTTACTGGTCTGAGTGGTAATGGTAAAACTCTTATGATTGAACAAACTTGTGCTCAATTGAAGAGAGAACTTTACAGAGTCAACATCACCATCGAAACCGATGAAGATGATTTGATGGGTGGCCACACTCTTGTTAATGGTAACGTTGTCTTCAGAGAAGGCCCTGTTATCAAAGCAATGAGAAAAGGTGCTGTCCTTCTTCTTGACGAAGTTGACTTGGGTTCAAACAAGTTGATGTGTCTACAATCAGTTCTTGAAGGTAAAGGATACCTAATCAAGAAAACTGGTGAGTGGGTTTCACCTAAAGATGGTTTCACAATCCTTGCAACTGCAAACACGAAAGGTCAAGGGTCAGACGATGGTAAATTCATCGGGACTCAAATCATGAATGAAGCAATGTTGGAAAGATTTGCAATCACGATGCAACAAGAATACCCACCAGTGAAAACTGAGAAGTCAATCCTTGCAAAAGAAATGGAATTGACTGGTGCCGTTGATGAAGACTTCGTTGAGAAGCTTGTCGACTGGGCTGACATAATCAGAAAGACATACTACGAAGGTGGTATCGATGATGTTGTCACGACTAGAAGGTTGGTTCACATTGTCAATGCATTCAGAATGTTCAATGACAAGTTGAAGTCAATCACAATGTGTATTTCAAGATTTGATGAAGAGACTAGGAGTTCAATCCTTGACCTCTACTCCAAGATTGATGCTGGAGTTGACTTGAATGCTGAAGCTGAAGAAACTTCAGAAAACCCTGTTGACGAAACAGGGTACTAGGAGTATACTAGTAACATGTCAGTAAAAATAAACTACAAATACAATGAGAAGGAACTCCTATCGGAGTTCTCTTCCTACATTGATAAGACATACGGTGAACACTATTCCAAAGATAGATTTCAGGCAACTGAGTTTATCATGGATGGTGGCCACGGTGAAGGATTTTGTATCGGTAACGTGATGAAATATGCACAACGATACGGCAAGAAGGATGGATATAATCGTGCCGACCTTCTCAAGGTTATCCATTACGGATTCCTTGCATTGTACAACCACGATACCTATAAGGAGACTAACTAGTGATGAAAATTAGTAATGATACGAAGGATGTTCTAAAGAACTTCTCTACAATCAACTCGGGCATTCGAGTCAAAACAGGCAATAAACTGGAAACTATTTCCAATATGAAAAACATTCTTGCAGTTGCAACTGTGGCTGAGGACTTTCCTCAAGACTTCAGTATATACAACTTGCCAGAGTTCTTAGGTGCAACGTCTTTAATGGACGACCCCGACTTCCAATTCAATGATTCATCATTGTCTGTGGCAGATAACAATTCCTCATTGTCATATTTCTATGCAGCTGAAGGAATGGTAACTGCACCCGAAAAAATGATAACCATGCCAGAGGCAGAGATTACTTTCAAAGTAACGTCAACTCTATTGACCGACCTTAAGAAAGCTGCAGCTGTCCTAGGTGTTAATGATTTGATTCTCAAATCAGATGGTATCACAGTGACATTGATTGTCACAGATAAGAAGAGTCCTACTTCAAATACATTCTCAAGAATCGTAGAAGCTGAAGCAGATGGAACTTCTTATGAAATGAATTTCAAGATGGAAAATCTTAAGATTCTAGATGGTAACTATGATGTTCAAGTATCATCAAAAGGTATATCTCATTTCAATAATGCAGATGTAGACTTAGAGTATTTTATTGCACTGGAGCCAGATAGCAAATACAATGTATAACCTATATAATAGTAGTGTGAATATTGTGCCAGTCTCTGCAATATACGCGGGAGTAGTCCTCACTCATCATTGGGTGGACTGCACTGCAAACTCGGTGGGGGGTTTGTTCTTATGAATGAGTTTCTCTATGTAGAAAAGTATCGTCCACAAACAATTGAAGAGACGATACTGCCAAAGGAACTTAAAGATACCTTTAAGGAATTTGTCAAGAATGGAGAAGTACCTAATCTATTATTGTGTGGGTCAGCAGGTGTCGGTAAAACGACAGTTGCAAAAGCATTGTGTAACGAACTCGGTGCAGACTTTATAGTAATCAATGGTTCCGATGAAGGACGTTTGATTGACACACTCAGAACAAAGATTAAGAACTTTGCATCTTCGGTTTCATTATCGGGTGGTGCAAAGGTCGTAATCCTAGACGAAGCAGATTACATTTCTGCAGACTCAGTTCAACCAGCTTTGAGAAACTTTATAGAAGAGTTCTCGTCCAACTGTAGATTTATCTTTACATGTAATTACAAGAATAGGATTATTCCACCATTACATTCTAGAACTACAGTTATCGATTTTGGTATTACACCAAAACTAAAACCACAACTTGCACAGCAGATGTTGGATAGATGTATACGAATATGTGTACAAGAAAACATTGAGGCCGATGAAAGAGTTCTTGCAGAACTCATCATGAAATTCTTCCCCGATTTTCGAAGAGTCCTCAATGAGATTCAACGATACGGTGCAAGTGGTGTTATTGATAGTGGGTTAATTTCAACTCTCTCCGAAGAGAAGTTAACCCCCTTGATTAATAACATCAAAGAAAAGAATTGGTCAGCCATGAGAAAATGGGTTGGTACTAATTCAGATAATGACTTTAATACATTATTCAGAAAAGTTTTCAATGCGTTAGAATTACAATTGGAGCCCCAATCAATTCCAGCGTGTGTGTTAATTATTGCAGACTATCAATACAAGTCTGCATTTGCAATGGATTCAGAGATAAACTTTGTTGCTTGTCTAACTGAAATCATGGGAGAATGTAAGTTCAAATGACAGAACATAACGAGAGAGTAGAACGACAAAGACTATTACTAGAAGCTGAAGAATGGGCTAGTGGTGTTAAATCCATCCATGCACATTCATTCACTTCAATGTGGTACGACACTAGACGTAATGATGGTTCAGTACTGGACGTTGAATACAACAACGGTGTCGTACAAAGAACAATAAAGTCAAGCGGTGAGATTATTTACTTTGGTGAAGCTCTTACTGGTCAAGCACTACTCGACTCTTACATAAGAAACACTTAAAGTGTCGAAACGTAATCCATTCGATTTTGTTAAATCGGTCTCTTCCGATAAAACTGATATCATGGTTGATGATATCGAAGAGAAAGCATATCAACCATTCCTCATAAACAAATCTTTGTCTTACCACCAAGATTCTGTTTTCTTTACTAACGAAATGAATTGTCGCCACGGTCTAGACAACCGTCTTCAGTATGTGTTTTTCCTAAATACTTTACGAAAACGACAAAGATTTTCTAAGTGGTCTAAACCATATGTTAGTAAAAAACTCGATGTCGTAAAAGAATATTATCAGATGTCAACAAGAGAAGCAAAAGAATTGTATACTCTCTTATCTGATAAAGAATTACGTGAGTTGAAGAACAGAATGAATACTGGTGGTAATAACAATGGATGATGCACAAGAAAAAATAGTTTCAGAATTAGTCGAAGTAACCTTCCCCGAGAAAGATGATTTCCTAAAGATAAGGGAAACACTATCACGCATAGGTGTTGCGTCTAGAAGAGAACAGGAACTATTCCAATCTTGTCATATCTTACACAAGCGTGGTCATTACTACATCACTCACTTCAAAGAGTTATTCAAACTCGATGGTAAACCTACAAACATAGATGAGTCTGATATTGGTAGAAGAAATACTATCTGTAAGCTTCTAGAACAATGGAAACTCGTTACTTTGGTTGACCCTTCTAAGATAGTAGAACCATCTGCACCCCTTTCCCAAATCAAAATTATTCCATACAAAGAGAAATCTAACTGGAAATTGACCACAAAATACTCTATTGGTGGGTCTAAATAGATAAATACCTCTGTTAATAACTAACGGAGAAAACATATGTGGGATTTTATAAGTAGTATTTGGGCATTCATGTCAGCAATACCAGCGATTATTTCTATATGTTCAGTCATTGTAATGATGACGGACACACCAAAAGACGATGCTATTTGGGCGAAGTGCTATAAATACATAGAAGTCTGTGCTCTAGCAATAGGTAAAGCAAAAGACAAGAACCCATTACTTGATAAGTAATTTAATTTAGGAGAACATTATGGACGGAATAGTAATAGTAGCAATACTAGCTGTTGCATTCGTGTTTTTCGTTGTCAAAGGTAAGAAGAAAAAATCTTCAGTATCTAAGAAGACTACACCATCTAAGCCAAAGGCACCAACGGTTTCAGAGTTAAAAAAATTAACTAAGAATCAATTGGTAGAACTTGCAGAAAAGAAAAACCTTAAGGTTAAAAAATCTGGCGCAAAGGCTGCAGTCATCAACGAAATTCGTGAACAATTGAAATAACTCTTTACGATGTCTTAAGAAGAGACTCGAAAGAGTCTCTTTTTTTTGGCGTATAAGAAACCTAAAAGAATAAATAATTGCATGAATGATATATTTGTTTTGATAGGTGAAGTGGGAGCCCCGATTGCAGGGAGCCTTGTGATGGGATTTTTTATCTTCATAGTCATCAAACAAATTTTAGAAGGCGTAGTTGACGACATTAAGACGTTAACAATGTTTTGCAACTCACTGGAGAACCGTGCAAGAACCATGTCAAATGAAATGATTAAGATTGACATGTTAGTTTCCGCTGCATTGGAACTCCGTCCCGATATAGAACGTGTAGCACGTGCAGAAAATTTTATTGAAGATGGAAAACTAGATGTGAGACGTGACTAATGATAAATGAAATAGTAATGGTTGAATACAAATTCACTAGGGACTTTGTTCTTATGTGTTCATTAGGTCTCAACGTAGGATTTCTGTTAGGGTTATTGTTCATCTAATGGAAAGTATTGTAGCAGTAATAAGTGATTACGGATTTCCAATCGTTATGGCAGTTGGGCTAGGTTACTTCATCTATTACATTTGGTGGTTTGTAGGCGAGAAGCTAGAACCCGAGATTGAAAAACAACACTTTGCGTTAATCAAAGTCATCGACCAAGTAAGAATGTTAGACCAAGATTTGATTCGTCTCCAACAAAAGGTAGACGTAGTTCTCGAATATAAAGAGAACGCTAAGAAAGAGGCAGCTAAAAATGAGAATAGTAAGTAGTATAATTTTAATGATGATGTGTATGTCTGCAAATGCAGATGAAATTGTATTTGGATTTAAGAGTCCTAGTTTTAATGGGATAGGACAATCAGCTCATTATCTTACCATTGAAAATCAAGAAAAGTCAAGACGTGACAAGATAAGACAAGACATTGAAGATGCAATTGCAAAGGCAGATAGAGAAGCACAGAATACAACTCTTGCAAAATTTTTAAGAAATGTTGAGAGCAGAATTTACGCTCAACTTGCAAAACAATTAGTAGAGAATATGTTCTCTAACGGTGAGGCTGCAATGTATGGAGTCTTCACTATCGAAGGTAATACGGTTACATATGAACAGTTGGTTGGAGAAGATGGTGTGTCATTTATCAGATTGACTATTGTGTCAAGTGATGGAACGACAACAACATTGGATATACCAATAGGCACTGGGAGCTTTTAAGTGAAGAATTTATGGATGGTGGGACTACTGGTCTTGCTCATCAGCGGGTGTGCTGCTATACCAAGCATGACGGATTCCTGTACATCATTGGTTATGGAACGAGTAGGTGAATGTGTCGAAATGGCAGAAGTAGTAAATATACCTACGTATCAAGAACTTGCAGACTTACCACCTGCTGACAATATGCCAGTAGTTGCAGTGTATGGGTTCTTAGATAAGACAGGACAAAGGAAGAGAATGGATAACATCGCATCATTCTCTACTGCAGTCACACAAGGTGCAGAATCATTTTTAATTGATGCACTTAAGACTGCTGGAAAAGGTAAATGGTTTAGAGTAGTGGAACGTACAAGTTTAGACGCACTTGTAAGAGAGAGACAAATCATTCGTTCTACTAGAGAAGACTTTGCAAGACAGGAAGGTAATGAGGATGCTCCAACAGGCATTCAACCTCTCTTGTTTGCTGGTATCCTACTTGACGGTGGGATAATTGGTTATGATACAAACATTGAAAGTGGTGGACGAGGCGCAAGATACTTAGGTATTGGTTCAAGTGTTTCCTATCGTAGAGATGTTGTCACAGTATCGTTGAGGGGAATATCAACTTTAACTGGTGAAATTTTACTCAATGTACAGACTACAAAGACGATTTTAAGTACAGGTGGTGGTTATGATGTATTCCGCTTCGTGGATATGGATACGAAGTTAGTGGAAATGGAAGACGGTATAGCAGCGAATGAAGGAGTTACGAAAGCAACTCGTTCTGCAATTGAGCTTGCTGTCTTAGAACTAATATACCAAGGACACGATAGAGGTTTTTGGGTAATTAAAGATGGACATCGTCATCCTCATGGAACACATGGGAGAAACGAATTACATCAAATAGAGGATAAACAAAATGAAGAATAAATTATTCATTACATTATGTTTAACATTAGGGTTTTCTACTACAGCATTTGCTGGAGCAGACGACAATGAAATATGGTTGAATCAAAGCGGTACTGGTTTAGTATTAGATTTTACACAGAAAGGTTATGGAAACAAAGTTGGTCTAGATGATTTCTCGGGAACATCTGCTGATATGGTTTTAACTGGTGCATCTAATACGTTTACACTTGTCCAATTTGGAGACAATAACAAACTATACGGGCCTATGATTGCTGACTCAGCAACTATAAACCTTACCTTCACTGGTGATTCAAATGTCATGGACTGGAACGTAGGATATGTTGGTAGTGCAGATAACTTAAATATGTTAGGAACTGTTACAGGTGATTCAAACACATTCGATATTGATGTCGGATATGATGCATCTGCAGAATATCTTAACTGGGATTTAGCACTTACTGGTGACTCAAACGTATTCACTACTAAGATAGATAGTGACAATGCTGTTTGGAATTGGACTGTTACAGGTTCATCGAATGACATTAACACCAATCAATCAGATGCAACCGATAATAAAATCACAGCAATCTTAACTGGTTCAAGTAATGATATAGACATCATTCAGAAATCGGGTTCAGATGCTGGTTGTCCAACTGGTCAATCATGTAGTGGTATTATCGATGTAACTTTCGTGACTTCTAATGCAGATATTGACATCGTTCAGCAAGACTCTAACGATTAATCTTTTACTTATTGGTTCACTTCAAGGTGAACCAATAGGTGAGATTACAGAACAAACAGGATACGCTGGGTTGCAGAGGGACGGTGAGAACACCGTCATCTCAGCGTCATATCTACCCGAAGTGCTAATGTATGATACAGCACAAACACAAAATGGGAGAATGAAAATTCAGTTCCTTGGAGACGAGGAATTGGATTTAACAGAACACTCCAAGGTTTGGATAGACGAGGTTTACTATGACCCCGACCCATCCAAGTCCAAGATGGCCATAAGAATGGCACAAGGCACCGCTCGATTTGCTTCGGGTTTTGGTGGTAAAATAAACAAAGCGAACATAAATATAACTACACCTACTGCACAGATAACAGTTAGAGGCACAGATTTCACAACTAGTATTGATGAAATCGGAAGGTCATTGATAATTCTGCTCCCCGATAAATGGGGTGGGCCCTCGGGAGAAATTGTAGTAAGTAATGCTGGTGGTTCGGTGACTATGAATGAAGCATATCAGACAACGATGGTTTCGACTTATGATGATTCACCTACAAAACCAGTTGTAGTAAATGGGATTACACCCAGTCTAATTGACAACTACTTCATTGTGTCCCCACCCGAAGAGGTGCAAGACCAAGTTGCAGAAGAAAGTAGTTCAGAGAATGATAGTAGTAACATTCTTGATGTAGACTTCCTAGAGTTTAACGACTTAGAGGAAGATTACTTCGAAGATGATGAACTAGAATATACAGAACTCGATAGAGACTTATTAGATATCGATTTCTTGCAAGATTTACTAGACGTTGTCTTAGAGATTGACCGTAAGGTTGGTATCGATAGAGAACGTGCAGCTTTTGGGTCGGTTCGAATAGAAGGAACGACCTCGGGGTTTGACAAAGACACTCAATACAATACAATTGTAGATAAGGGTCTTGGTCAAATATGGTTCTACAGGGAAGTGAATGGAATTATTTCAATCAAGATTCCCATGTTTGCACAAGCAAGTATTAGAACCGTAACAGACGAAAAAGAGTCATCAATAAGGGTGGGTGATGGTTCGTCTTTAAATATTACCATCACGCAAACAAACTAGGAGAATCTATGAACCTATTAGAAAAATTCCGAGACTGGCATGAAACTCAATTATTTGGATTTCAGAAGGCTCTGCAATTGGATGACTACCACATGTTGTGGATAGCATTTGCAGAGGGAGTTATCTTATGTTTATTATTTCAATGGTTATTCTAATAAGAGAATTTGAAGAATTATGAAAAAATTTTTATTATTAACTTTATTGATAAGCTTGCCGACATGGGCAGACGAAAATCATGTCCATGTTGAGCAGGTTGCAAGTGGAGATGTAGACCTTAACATAACACAAAAAGGTTATGATAATGAAATTAAGTTTACATTTGCACATAGTGGAAACACATTCAATCTATTGCAAACAGGAAATGGAAACTCTATTTCTTGGGTCTCTTACTGGGGGCCAGGAAAGTCTTGGGGTGGTGATGTAGACGGGACTAACAATACTGAAAACGTAGAACAAAGTGGTGGTGCAACATATGGTAGACACATATGGGGAAACAGTAACACAGTAGATGTATACCAAAGTGGAACACATACACATAACATAGACGTTCACTCAAATTCAGTAGACCACGAAATACATCAGTCGGGTAGTGGTTCACACTATGCACACACTTATTTCTATGGAAGTGCAACAGGTTCAGATAGTAGTATTATGCAGAAAGGCTCAGGAAGTCACAATGCACAAATTACATTACAAGGAAGTTATCCAACAACACTAAATCTTTTACAAGAAGGTTCAACAAACAAATCATATACACTAACACAAAATTGTCAAACAACTACTGGTTGTTCAGTATCGGTGACACAGGAATGAACTCAGAATGCCCACCCGAGTTTTACGAGTGTTATACTGAAGAACAGTTTAATGAGATATTAGACCTCTTTGAAGAGAATGAAATTGTAATGCCTGAAACACTTGAACCTTTGGGTGACGTTGAGGCAGCTATAAACTTTGGTTGGGAAGTTCTTTTTTTATCACCATGGGAACTTGCGTACATAGCATTGCCTATGTCTGTACTTGCATTCTATGGACTATCTATCTATACAGTCTTTAAATGGGTACAGAAGAAATTCTCATAAAATGTTTTCATGGAAATCAGTATTAATAACAATCGTAGCAATCTTTGCTCTAAAGATATGGAATCCTTATTTTGTTGAAAACATCTCATGGTCGTGGTTTGATTACCTTCACCAACAACAACCTGTAGTTTATGTTGACGATATTATACTTGTTGATATTGATGAGAAGAGTCTTGAGACTTTTGGACAGTATCCTATTCGCCGTGGTATTTACCGTGACATTCTTCTTAACACTCATTACTCTAACACTCACTTGTTCTCTACTCTTTTTTCGGAAAGTGATAGAGACCCTTCACAAGACAATCTATTTGCTGAGGGGTTAGTCAATAGACTTACAATCCTTGGAGCTGCTCCAACATCACAAACTCAAAAAGGTTCTGCACCATTCGTAGGTAACTCTACCTTTGGGGGTGGAAATGCAAAAGATTGGTTGTGGAATTTTACTGGAATTGTGTCGCCCATCGCGATGCTGATGGGGAATACTTATGGAGTCGGAGTTGTGACGGCTACTCCAGCTGTCACTGGAACACCTAATTTCGATGGAACTACGCGGTCTGTACCCCTTATGGTTACGGCAAATGGACAAGTATATCCATCTCTAGTTTTAGAGACATTACGTGCCTTACGTGACCAGCCTTCTTATCAAACTAAGATTACACCCGAAGCTGGAGTTGAATGGGTTAGAATGGGGAGAGACAAACCTATTACAACAACTCCAACTTCAGACGTAATGGTTTCCTATTGGAATAAATTCCATAGAATATCTGCAGTTGACCTATCCGAATCTAATTTTGAGAATAAGATTCTTGTATGGGGTCTGACAGCTGAGGGTTTGAATAATCCAGTTTCAACCCCAAGGGGAGTAATGTATCCCCACGAAGTGCAAGCAAACCTGCTCCAAACCGTTTTGACAGGAGTTCAAATACAACAATCCTACTATCTTGAATCCTTAGAATCCGTTCTTCTTCTGTTAGTCCTAATAACGATATTGGGTTTGGTCTACAAAGCTCCCACACTTCTCTCGGGGGTAGGGAGTCTATTGCTTGTAGGATGCCAGATTGGCGGGAGTTATTATATTTGGACTTCAGAGCTCGTTCTTTTCGATACCTTTTTCTCATCGATTGCCTCCTTAGTGGTATTTGGTCATGCTTCTTTCAACAAATACTACATCACATATCAAGAAAAACAACAAATTAAGAAGCAGTTCCAAAAGTATTTATCACCCGACATGATTGAAGAGCTCCAAAAAGACCCATCAAAATTGAAGCTTGGTGGAGATAGAAAGGAACTTACCTTCATGTTTATGGACATCTGTGGGTTCACACCCATAAGCGAACACTACATGAAACAGGACGACCCCGAAGGATTGGTAGAACTAATTAACAAGTTCTTAGATATGCAGACTAAGATAATCCTAAATAATAATGGAACTATCGACAAGTATATGGGCGACTGTATTATGAGTTTTTGGAATGCACCTTTAGATTGTCCCGACCACGCCGAGATGGCAGTCAAGTCTGCAGAAGAAATACTAATAGCAACCAAGGAACTCAATGAAGAACTCAAACCACTCGGTCTTCCACCCATTAACGTGGGTATTGGGATTAATACTGGTGAGTGCATCGTTGGAAATATGGGGTCAGAACTTAGATTTGACTATTCCGTCATTGGAGATGCAGTCAACCTCGGTGCTAGACTTGAGGGACAAACAAGAAATTATGATGGGGTGGACGTGTTGTTGGGACAAGAAACTTATCTCCAATGTCCAAACAGAACATTCACAAAAGTTGATTCAATTACAGTTAAAGGAAAATCAGAACCAGTCGTGGTTTACACTATCTGAACAACCTAGTAATCTTCAGTGGGCTGCATTCATATCACTTCAATTTGCAGATATCTATACCACATATCGTGGTCTCAAATACAGTTGTGTCAAAGAACTAAATCCTTTTCTTGGTGAATCACCTTCAGTTCCACAAATGTTTGCATTTAAGATTGCAGTTCTCATTCCTGCTATAAACTCAGATATTAAAAATGAGAGGGTAACACCATACGTTATGAATCAGATGAACTTCTTAATGTCTATGGTGATTGCAAGTAATCTTGATATATTGAAAGATGCAAAAGAAAGATGCAGAAAATTCTAAAAACCCCTTGAAATTTTAGAAAAAACCCATATAATAGTAGTATGGTGTTATAAATACCATTGTAATGCTCATTAGAGGTTACACATTATAACTTGCTTAATATAAGGAGAAAACTATGACACATTTCAATGATGTCTTCGGAAAATTCACAACAGAATTTCCATTCGCAATCGGGTTCGACAGAACTCTTCAACTATTAGAACGTGCAGATGTACAATCTAATTCTAACTATCCACCTTACAATATTGTAAAAGTAGATGAGGAAAACTTCCAAATTGAACTTGCAGTTGCTGGATTCAATAAGAAAGAAATTTCAATCTCAAAAGAGAAAGAAGTTCTTATCGTTATGGGTAATCAGAAAGACCAAGGAAATGCAAGGGAGTTCGTCCATCAAGGACTTTCTTCTAGAAATTTCACTAGAAAGTTTACACTAGCAGACGACATTGTCGTTAAAGGTGCAGACATGAAGGATGGTATTCTAAGCGTATCACTTGAGAGAGTAATACCCGAAGAAGATAAACCTCAAGAAATCAAAATTTCATAAGAAAGCCTATATACAGATACACCTGTTTGTAATATAATAGGTGTATCTATTAAAATGGAGTATAGATTATTATGACAGAAGAAGTAACAATGGGGTTAGAAATTATTGAAGGGGAAACTAGAGTACCCGAAGTAATCCTACCACAGAGAGTCGGTGGTGAATTTGTAACACTAGACACCCAACAACAGTTTGCTGGTAAAAGAGTGATTGTATTTGGATTGCCTGGCGCATTTACACCAACATGTTCAACTCAACAACTGCCTGGCTTTGATGAGAACTTTGAGAAGTTCCAAGAGAAAGGTATTGATGAGATTTACTGTGTATCAGTTAACGATACATTCGTAATGAACTCATGGTTCGAATCATTAGGTATCAAAAATGTTTACCCTCTTCCCGATGGTAACGGTGAGTTCACTCACTTAATTGGTGCAGAATGTTCTAAATCAAATCTTGGTTTCGGATACAGGTCTTGGAGATATGCAGCTGTAGTTAACGATGGAGTAATTGAAAAAATCTTTATCGAAGACGGTTACACTGATAATGCTGAGTCCGACCCTTACGAGGTTTCAACACCCGAAAATGTATTAGAAAATCTTTAAGAAACACCTTGACAGCGTTGTGCTAAATATAGTATAATGGAGTCATGATGAGTGATAATAAATATTTTCAATACAACCTAGAAGACCTTCACCGAAACAGTGAAAGTAAACAGTTTAACTACATTACTTTCTTTGCTGGTGGTGGGGGTTCTTCATGTGGTTACAAACTAGCTGGTGGTGATGTAAAATACATGAATGAATTTCAACAGATTCATGTCGACACCTACCTAGAAAATTTCCCTAATACAGTTCATGAATGTAGAGACATCAAAGAAGTCACTGCAGAAGGAATCATGGAGCTGACTGGACTTAAAAAATACGAATTAGATATCATGGATGGGTCACCACCTTGTCCACCATTTTCTATGGCAGGTTCCAAGAAAGAAGGATGGAACCAAGAGAAGATGGCATATGGTATGAAACAACAGAACATCGAAGACCTTACATGGGAAATGATTAGGATTGCCGAAGGGTTGATGCCTAAAGTTATAGTATGTGAGAACGTGAAGGGTCTCTCGATGGACTATGCAAGAGACCATCTAAACAAGATGGTAAATGATTTTGAAGCACTAGGATACTCAGTGACTTGGAAAATCATGAAGGGACATGAACATGGTGTTCCACAAAAAAGAGAAAGAGTATTCATGGTTGGTGTACGTGATGATGTACTTGAAGGTATTGGAATGCCTTGGATGTGTATGTCTTCAGTCTTCCCCGACCCAGTTAAAGAATTTGCATCCATTGAAGATGCAATTCAAGATTTAGAAACCGATGAAGAGAACATCAAGGATGCAGCTTATCTAGAAACTGCAATGAACGAATCTTCAAAGGGACATTGGGTAAATGGTTTCGAACAACATCCCGATGAGAAGTTCAAGGATTGTGGCCCATGTGGTGGAGTTACTCCTGTACTACATGAGAGAGACAATCAAGCATATGTTTCTATTGGAGACCATATTGTTAAACCTTGGTTTCAAGAACAGATTAAGAACGGACACGTACAACCCGAAGATGAAAAACATTCTTACTACATGTCAAGAATTGTTCCTAAACATCTACCAGCTCACTCATTGACTGAACAGGGTTGTCAACCAAAATTTATGGGTGGTAATCATTTCCACCATGGTGGTAAGAGAATCTACACACCAAAAGAAATGGTGAGATTAATGACTCTACCAAATGATTATAAAATGACTGGTGATTACAACGACAAGGGTGCAAGAATTGGATTGATGGTAGCACCACTATGTATGTACTACTTAGTTGAAAACATCAAAGGACAAATATTAGAACCATGGAATTCACTGCAACAAAAGACTTAGGATTTAAAGAAACATTTAAGAAATGGAACGGTAAGTATCTTACTGAAGATTCTTATGACACTGTTATCTCATCCATTGGTGTAGAAGATGATACTATTAAAATATACAAACCTCATGGTACACTCATGGGGGAAACTTTACTTGCATGTATAGTAAAGAAAGCATACAAAGGTAAAACTTATAGAACAGTTAAAGACACTTTGTTCTCTATAGATGATACATCTACAATGAGAGCAAATGCAGCCGGGCCTATCGACCACGAAGAAATGAAAGCAAAAGGATTAATCGAAGGTAAAGACTATGTCCTAAGAACTCCAAACAGTTATTATCCATTAAAGAAGAACGGTGAGTTCAATCGTATTGCAGAAGCAAATGAGATTCATTCAGTTCTAATCGGGTATAAACGTGGCAGATTCACAGGAATGATTAAGGCAAGTGGTTGGATGGATAAGAAAGCAAACAAAGAAAAGTTTGAAACCCTTCAACAGATTGCACAAGTAAATGAACAAGCATTAAAGACTGCAGTTCCCGAGATATGGAAGATGCAAAGAACATTTGCAGATGAATGTATAGAAGAGAAATACCATATTGGTGGAGCTCCTATGACAGCGTTATCTGCAAACAAATATTCAACTGGTGGGACTGCAAAGATGTCTGCACATTTGGATGGTAAAGATTTAGAGTTCGGAATGACAACTATGTGTGTCTTCCGTATTGGAGAATTTGGGGGTGCATACTTATGTTTCCCTAGATATGGTATTGCTATTGAAGCAGATGATGGAGACGTACTGATTGCAGATTCAAATGAATTGCACGGTGTATCACCTATCACTGGTGAAGGAGTAAGGTTATCATGTGTTGCATATTGTGATGAACATGTTGCAACTAAAGGGAGAGCTGGAAAGACTGAGAATCCTATCGGCCCTCATGCTGGAAAGTATGAGGAGAAAGGTTCACTTGACAGCTTTTTCTAGACCTAAATAATAATGTATCAACTGGAACGTTTCCTTTTGGACATCAAACGTCAAATCATATCCCCGTGGGATAAGGAGTAAAAATGACAACACAACAACACCTGTCCGCAGGTTTAAAAAAGAGCTACGATATAGAACTCACCCGAGAACTATGTCCACCCAAAGAAACTTATCAAACTTGTAAATTCAAGAAAAGACTTGTAGTACACAAGGATAAGATTTACATCATTGACCCTATTACAGGCGACCCATTGCAACCGAGAGAAGAAATCAATCTCACTCAAAATGTTATTGAGATTAAAACTTCATTCAAGTACAGAGGTTGGTTACATTCAGAAGAACCATTATTTGTACAAGTCGCTGCTGATGGAAACTTCATTCTAAGAAGTGGATTCAACAGATTCAAAGCTGCAACGGAAAGTGGTTGGGAATATCTATTAGTAGATGTGTATGAAGATGCACCAGTCCAAAAGGACAACATTGCATTTAAGTATGTTTGTAACAATACTAACCTACCATCTAAACCTAATAAAGATATTGACTTCATTAGAGGTGTAGTAGAAGCGATTGATGCAAATGCAATCAATCAAGAAGTCGAAGAAGAGATAATCTCATTCTTAAAACAAATCACATCAACAGATGATGGTATGCGTTTAAAGACAGATGAAGAGATTGTCAATTATGTCGATGTAACAGAAGTAAATGACGATGGTTCAGAGAGTACTACTCAAGAACTATCAACTTCATGTTTACTATATAAGGTCTACAGACAGAGAGGAAAGAACAGAAACATTCTACCGTTAGATGGTAAATATGCAAACGAAATTCTTAACAAACTTGGAAAGGGATGGGCTGGAGCAAGAAACAAAGATGTAACTGAGTTAGGTTATTGTTTTGAGAAAGGGAATAGTCTACACAGAATATTGTGGGATGGTTTAAAACTTTATGGTAAGTATCAATCACCAATCATGTTATATGGATATGTTGAGAACCCATCATCAATGACTTTAAAGTCTGATAGAGCAGAAACATTTGCAAGATACGAGTGGTTCATAGAAGAATGTGTAAGAAGATTTACGGATTCTCTTGACTATCATAAGATGGGACTTAACTTCATGGAACTTGAATGGAAGTTCAGAGAAATCTTTCAGTGGGGTGGATTCATACCTCAAGATAAAACACCACATTGTGATGAAACTGGAAGGATAATACAACTATGATTATCATGGTTGGTGGAGTTCCATGTTCGGGAAAGTCAACTCTCATGAGAAGACTTATCTCTAGGTTAGATGAACCCAACCTAATTGAACCGATGAAACTATTTAAGTGCCAAGAACATGGTGACGTATTAGTAGTCGGTCAATATCCCGAGGGAGAGACATTCGGTGGAACTGATAAGCTCTCTCACGGTTCTATACCACAATTTAGAGAATTCATTGAGTGGGCAAACATTGCATATAAACATGTATTAATCGAAGGTGATAGATACTTTCGAGGTAAGGATATAGAATGGTTAATAGACAATCACGAAGCACGCGTTTACGTACTAACAGTAGAGTTATCGGAAGAACACAATCGTCACGCAGAACGTGGAGACACACAGTCCGAAGTGTGGTTGAAAGGGAGACGGAGTCAGATAAACAACATATTAACAAACATGAATCTACTAGGACAATTGCAGATTCGTGATAACAATTCTATAGAGACTTCTATGAAAATTGAGGAAGAAATATATGACAGAATTATTTCATAAAAAAGTCTACATGGTTGTAGAGAATCCCAATGAGGATGATGCAGCCATCGAACTAACAGGTGGAAAATGGGACGGACTTGTATACCAGTATGGCAAGATACAATTCGAAGAAGGTAAACCAAATATCAACTTCACAAGAACTATAAGAAGGTTTCCACATGGCCATGATGGCTGGAAGACAGAGATTGGACTTGAGGAACTCCTAAATAATAGTGAATTAAACGACCTCATGGGTGACATATTAATGGAACTTGTCGAGGAACAAATGAAGAGGGAGAAAGAAGATGGCACTAGAGTATCATAAATTTAGGCTAACAGCCGACGAGGTAGAGGAAGGACAGGAGATGTATGTTTTATCCTGTGAAGAAGGAATGCTTGACGCACTCAAAGGTGCTTACGCCGAATACACATGGGTAGAGAAGACTACTGAACCACCTACCCCCGAATAACAATAAGGATTAATCAATGAATAAAGAAGTATTGAAAGCACAAATTAAGCGTCATGAGGGCGAGGTACTTGAAGTATACGCAGACTCATTAGGATATCTAACACTTGGTGTTGGACATCTAATCAAAGAGGGTGATGCAGAACATGGACAACCAGCAGGAACTCCAGTATCACAATCAGTAGTAGATGCATACTACGAAGCAGATTTTGACAAACACGTGGATGAAACTATTCATTTGTTTGAATCAAAAGGTGGGAAGGATTTTTATTCTTTACCCGAAGATATTCAACACGTACTAGTCAATATGACATTCAACTTAGGTGGAAGTCGTTTTGGTAAGTTCAACAACATGTGGAAAGCAGTTGTATCAGAAGACTGGAAAAGAATGGCAGTTGAAATGGAAGACAGCCGTTGGTTCAGACAAGTCGGAAGACGTTCAGTTGAATTACAGGAGTCAGTACTAAATGTCTAACCCTATCAAATGTCTTCGTTTAGAAAACGGAGATGTCGTTATTGGTAAAGTAACAGAAAAATTATTCAAGTACGTGGTAGAAGAAGCACATGCTTGTATTGTTGAGATTCAAGGTGGCCAAATGGAAGTAGGTCTAGCTCCATGGATACCTTATGCAAAAGACTATACTTTTGATATTTCTAAAGTCAGAGTAGTGTCTTGTTTTGAACCTAGACCAAACCTTGCACAAAACTACAAGGTGTTAACTGGAAATAAATAAAGTGGCAGATATATTAAGAGCATTAGAAAAGAAGTACGAAGGTGATATTGCAGTACACACTGCAAACATTCAAGTCTACCAAGAAAACCCAGCAGGTATCGGAGACCATTCTGATATCGTTCAGGCAGTAGATGCAGAAGTTGAGAAACTTGCAGATGCTCAAGATAAGCTAAAATCAGTAAAAGAATTACTACATCCAACCAAAAAAACACTTGTAGAATAGACCTCTTTCTGTTATAATAACAGTATGGATTTTTATACTAATGTGTGTCGAACTCGCGACAAAATACTCGTAAAAGGTTACCAAGGAAAGAAACAGGTTCAAATGTCTGTGGACTACCGTCCTAATCATTACGTCCCAACCAAAAAACCTTCTGCATTCAAATCACTGGATGGGAAGAACCTTGAGGCTGTTAATCTCAGTTCGATGGGTGGTGCAAGAAAGTTCCGAGAGAAGTTTGCTGGAACAGCAGGGATGGAAATCCATGGGTATGATAGATACATCTATACATACATTGCTGATAAGTTTCAAGGGGACATCAAGTATGACCCAAAAGTTATCAAAATTGCAACACTAGATATTGAGTGTGAATGTGAAGATGGGTTCCCCGAACCCATGCAAGCTTTGGAAAAAGTAAACGCAATCACCATCAAACCTTTTAGATTTATGGCTCACACATTCGGGATTGGGCCGTGGGACGAGGCACCAGCCAACGTACATTATCATGAAGCACAGGATGAGAAAGACCTACTTGAACAATTCATCAAGTACTGGAGAAAAGAAAAGTTCGACATCATTACTGGTTGGAATGTTAATACTTTTGACATCACTTACCTTTGTAATCGTGTGGACAGAGTATTCGGTTCGGAATCACATAGAAAGTTTTCACCATGGAACATGTGTGATGTCAGAGAGTTCAAGACCAACTGGGGTTCTACCCAACAGGTCTTTAATCTGTATGGAATCAATGTAATTGATTACCTAGAGCTTTACAAAAAACATACTTTTGTAAACCAAGAGTCATACAGACTAGACCACATTGCAAATGTGGAACTAGGTAAATCAAAGATATCATATGAAGAGGAAGGTTCTCTTCACCATCTATACAGAAACAATTATTCCAAGTTCCTTGCTTACAATGTAAAGGATGTTACCTTGGTAGAAGACCTAGAGGAGAAACTAGGTTTGATGGAATTGATTCTTGCAATGTCTTACAATGCTAAGTGTAATTACAACGACACTTTTGGTATGGTTAAGTATTGGGAAACAATCATCTATAACTTTCTGAAGGAACAGAAAATTGCAACACCACCACAGAAGCTGTCACAAACAAAAGGTGATAGAATCCAAGGTGCATATGTCAAAGAACCTATCGTGGGTAAACATGAATGGGTTGTCTCATTCGATTTGAACTCACTGTATCCACACATCATCATGCAGTACAATATCTCACCCGAGAAAATGCAGAGAGGGTTGACCGATACATCCGTAGAAAAATTATTCAACAAGGAAACGATTGTTGATGGCGCACTCGGTATCACACCAAACGGGGCTAGGTTCTCAAACGATAAACAAGGGTTCCTTCCCGAACTTATGCAGAAGTTCTATGACGAACGTAAGATGTGGAAGGGTAAAATGATTGGGTATCAGAAGGAACTACAAACTTGTACAGATAGGAAACGTAAGAACGAACTCAACACATTAATCAAACGTTCTTACAATAACCAACAGGTTAGGAAGATTGCTTTGAACTCAGCATATGGTGCTTTGGCAAACCAATACTTTGCATTCTTTGACCCACAACTTGCAGAGGCAATCACATTGTCGGGTCAGCTGATTATTAAACACGCAGAGAAGACAATCAATGATTGGTTAAATACCACACTCAAGACAGATGAAGACTATGTTGTTGCAATGGATACCGATTCTGTGTATATTACACTAGACAAACTGATACAGCAGGTAATGCCTAATGAGACTGATAAACAAAAAATTACAAACTTCATCGACTCAATCGCAAAGTCACACATGGAAGACGTTCTTGACAAAGGTTTCCAAGAACTTGCAAAATACACCAATGCCTTCGAACAGAAGATGGAGATGGGGAGAGAGGTCATCGCAGACCGTGGGATTTGGACTGCAAAGAAAAGATACATCCTCAACGTCATCGACAACGAAGGAGTCCGACTAGCCGAACCTAAACTCAAGATGATGGGTATTGAGACTGCAAAGTCCAGTACACCACAATGGGTTAGGGGTAAACTTACAGATGCATTCAAGATTGTGATGCAAGGGACTGAAGAAGAACTATGGGACTTTGTTGAGAATGCACGGATGGATTTCCGTAGACTTGCACCCGAAGATATGTCTTCACCTAGAGGTTGTAATAACCTAGGACAGTATGCAGACCCAACACAAATCTATGGAAAGGGTACACCTATACACGTACGCGGTGCATTACTTTACAACCATCATTTAAAACAGAAGAACATTCACAAACGTTATGAGTTGATTAAGAGTGGAGAAAAACTACACTTTACATATCTCACTACACCAAATCCAATCAACGAGAACGTCATATCATTTATGAACGTTTTACCAAAGGAGTTCGACTTGCATAAGTATATCGATTATGATATGCAATTTGACAAGTCATTCATAGAACCATTGAAGGTGGTTATAGAAAAGATTGGCTGGAATGTTGAACCAGTTGCCTCGCTAGATTCCTTTTTCGGATAAATAACGTTATGGCATACTCAAAAGAAGTAGTTCAAAGATTTGAAGCAGTACTTGCAAACCCCGAAAAACATTCCGTAGGTCGATTAGACAAAGACGACCCACATGTTGCAACAGGTCTTGCAGGCGCACCCGCCTGTGGTGATGTAATGCAATTACAACTATTACTGGACGATGATGAAAGAATCATTGACGTAAAGTTTAAAACCTATGGATGTGGAAGTGCAATTGCAAGTTCGTCCATGTTTGTTGATATGATGATGGGTAAGACTATCGAAGAAGCTAAACTAATTAAGGATAAGGACATCGCTGATGCGTTAGACCTTCCGCCGATTAAACTTCATTGTTCTGTTCTTGCTGAAGACGCAATCAAAAAGGCAATGATTGATTACGACACCAAGTTGGAACATCGCAGACACAACTATCCTAAATAGAACCATGGGAACTAAAAACTTTAAACAATGTGAATTTCATGTAAAGGTCAGTAAAATTGTCGACGGCGATACAGTTGATGTCGACATAGACTTAGGGTTCTCAACAGTTTTAAAGAAACAAAGAGTGCGACTAATGGGTATAGATACACCCGAATCAAGAACAAGAGACCTCGTGGAGAAATTGTTTGGTAAAGCATCTAAAAAACATCTTACACATCTTCTATCAGAAGGTGATATTACCCTCGTTAGTCACGACAAAGGAAAATTCGGACGCATACTTGGAGAGTTATTTGTTCATAGCGAAGATGAATCAATCATCAATGTCAACAGACAAATGATTCTTGACCACCATGCAGTGGAATATACTGGTGAGAATAAAGACACCACAACAGAACGTCACATGGAGCATAGAAAGCTTCTAATGGAGAAAGGAGTCGTCACTCAAGAACAGATTGACAAGGTGATGTCATGATTATTTCTCCAATGGATTGTTTCTATATTGCAATGATATGTGCAATATTCGGATTCATAATCCACTTGGAATTAGGAATGTCAGAGTTAAAGGCTATGATGAAGGAACATACTAGGTTCGACAAAAAAATGTCTGAAGTTGGTAAGAAATTATCTGAAATAGAAAAAAAACTCTAAAACCCCCTTGCACAAACCCCGAATATAGTCTATAATGGATACACATTATGGAGAAGTGTTATGTCATTTATTAAAGATTTAGTAAAAGCATCGGGAAACGAATATGCAAATGTCGTTTCGGACGGTGTTGCAGCTGGAGATGTCGATACCTTTGTAGACACAGGTAGTCACATTTTCAATGCACTATTAAGTGGTTCACTATACGGTGGACTTCCCGACAACAAAATTACTGCAATCGCAGGAGAATCAGCAACAGGTAAAACATACTTTGCATTAGGCATAGTAAAACAATTCCTATCTGATAATCCCGATTCTGCAGTTATATACTTTGAGTCTGAGTCAGCAATATCAAAGGATATGATTGAATCTAGGGGAATTGATTCCTCTAGGATGATTATTGTCCCAGTGGTTACTGTACAAGAATTCAGAACTCAATCGATTAGTATACTGGATAAGTATGCTGAAACCCCAAAATCCAAACGTCCACCTTTGATGATGTGTTTAGATTCACTTGGTATGTTATCAACAACCAAAGAAATCGAAGATACTGCAGAAGGTAAAGAGACAAAGGATATGACTCGAGCACAAATTGTAAAAGGTGCATTTAGAGTCCTAACTTTGAAACTTGGTCGAGTTGGTGTTCCTATGATTGTCACAAACCACACATATGATGTGATTGGTTCTATGTTCCCTCAGAAAGAAATGGGTGGTGGTAGTGGACTCAAGTACGCTGCATCGTCTATCATCTATCTATCTAAAAAGAAAGAGAAGGATGGGACAGAGATAATCGGAAATATCATTCACTGTAAGAATGCAAAGTCAAGATTGACTGTAGAAAATAGAATAGTGGATGTTAGGCTTTCTTATGAAAAAGGATTGGACAGGTACTATGGTCTATTAGACATGGCACTTGCATTTGGCGTCTTTACAAAAGAAGGAACTCGTGTTAAACTACCTACAGGTAAAACCGAATTCGGAAAGACGATTAATAACAATCCCGAGAAGTACTTTACAGATGATGTAATGGCACAACTCGAACAGAAAGCACAGGAATATTTTAAGTATGGAACAAGTGAGACTAGAACAGACGATACTGAAGAACTTAGTTCAGAGTGAATCTTTTACAAGGAAGGTAATACCATTCCTTAAGGAAGAGTATTTCTCCGAGTCGGACGAGAAGACTGTGTTCAACGAAGTAGTTTCATACTTCGATAAGTACACTAAACCACCTACAGTGGAAGCACTTCTCATAAATCTTGATAACAATACGTCTCTTAATGACGGACAGTTATCGAACGCAAAAACTATTGTAGATAGTATTAGTAAGGACAGTGAAGAGACTCCAACCGAATGGTTGGTAGAAGAAACTGAGAAATGGTGTCAAGATAGAGCAATCTATATTGCAGTCATGGACAGTATCGAAGTCATCGACAAAAAGTCCCAACGTTCGACTGGAGAAATACCCGACCTTTTAAAAGAAGCTTTATCTGTATCGTTTGACACTAACATTGGTCACGATTTCATTGAAAACTCAGATGATAGATTCGAATTCTACCACACTGAAGAAGAAAAACTTCCATTTGACTTGGAATACTTCAACAAGGTTACCAAAGGTGGTCTTCCAAACAAAACTCTAAACATATGTCTTGCTGGTACTGGTGTTGGTAAGTCATTGTTTATGTGTCACATGGCATCAGCCAACTTGATGATGAACAAGAACGTACTTTATATTACACTTGAAATGTCAGAAGAAAGGATTGCAGAGAGGATAGATTCGAACACATTGAATATCCCTATGAAAGACTTACCCGACTTATCTAAGAATCAATTTGATAAGAAGATTGACAAAATCAAAGAGAAGACCAAAGGTAAACTTATTGTCAAAGAATATCCTACTGCATCAGCACATGTTGGTCACTTCCGACATCTATTACAAGAACTGAACATTAAGAAAGATTTCAAACCCGATATGATTTATATCGACTATCTAAATATATGTTCAAGTGCAAGAGTCAAGCCAGGTAGTGGTGCAAACTCATATACACTAGTAAAGAGTATTGCAGAGGAACTTAGAGGACTTGCAGTAGAGTTTGATGTACCAATCATGAGTGCAACACAAACAACAAGAAGTGGATATGGTTCTACAGATGTAGAACTTACTGATACTTCAGAATCATTTGGTTTACCAGCGACTGCAGACTTTATGTTTGCATTGATTACCAGTGATGAATTAGAAGAGTTAGACCAAATGGTGGTCAAACAATTAAAGAACAGATACAATGACCCAACCGTATTCAAAAGGTTTGTTATTGGTGTCGACAGAAGTAGAATGAAACTCTACGACTGTGAACAAGAAGCACAAGAAGAACTGATAGACTCAGCCGTCGATGATTCAGTACCAGTGTTTGATAGAGGAAGAAATGATGGACAGAAACGAGACTTTTCAGAATTCAAGGTCTGATGATTTGTTATGGGGTAGTCCTGTAACTGCAATAGAACTTGACCCAACACCAATTGATGAGTGGTTTAAAGATAAAGATTTAGATAAACTATGTGCAGAGGAGTTTACATTCAGTAATTGTAAAACTTCAAATAATATAGATGCAAATCTTGAAATTGACTATGCACCAGTATTGGATTTAGTATATGACGAGTTCCAACAGTTCTTAGATTTGCTTGGGCCCAAGTGTGTCATTACCAGTAACTTCGAAGTACCTTGGATTAATGTATATGAAGAGGGTGGATTTCAAGATTCCCATGACCATCAAGGTGATAGGTATAGTGACTTCTCATGGTGTTATGTACATGAAACTGGGAACTCTCATATTGTATTTAAAAATAGATATGCAACCAATAGTGATGCATGTCTAAAGAATTTACTTGCAGCTTATGAAGCCCATCAAGTCTATGTACCACAAATTAAAGATAAAGGGACATTGTATATCTTCCCTTCAACAATTTTTCATGCAGTATCACCCAACAAGTGTGCTGAACCTAGAATCACATTGTCGGGTAACATTAAACTTACACCCGATGTGACTTCAGAAGGATTAGTAAGGACTGAACTTATCGAAGAGGATTCACTTAAGGACATATCTCGTAACAATCTCAAATCAAGACCAAGGTTAGATATGACCCCAAGGAAAAGCCCGTTGACAAAACCTAGGATATTGTAGTATAATAAGACTATAGATTATGAGAGGTCTTATGAAAAAATTAATTACTATACCAGTACTAGCATGTTTAGTTGGTTGTGGTGGTGGTGGAACATCATCCCCCGAACTCCAACAATTGCAGTCTTTATCAACCCCACCAGTTTCATCATCCCCGATTTACGGAACCAAAGTAATCGATGGATATGTAGAGGGAGCCAACGTGTTTGTTGATTTCAATTTCAACTTAACACAGGATGATGGTGAACCCTCGGGCGTATGGAATGCTGATACCAATGAGTACGAGTTCCAAGTATCAGACTTTAGTGCAATAAGCAACTTCACCACTGCATGTGGATTATCCCGCCCGAGGGTTGCACAAGTTCCAATAGGTGCATATGACTCAACAAGAGGATATGTAGAAAGTGCATACACCATGTTGTATTTCCCACATGGAGATAGTACATACAAAGCAAATGTGACACCATTCACTACCATGTTACTTACTGCAATCAATTCACAATTGAATACTGATATATCAGTTGCAGATGGTTGTGGTTCTACTGCAAACGATGTTGCATATTCACTTCAAGGGTCAGTAGACACATTCCTCTATAATCTAGAATCAAATTTCAATATCAGTAGATACTATTTCTATGATGATTTCATAGCTTCGGGAGACACCACACAACAAGCCATAGGTGAAAAGGTTGTAGACTTTCTTACTACACTACACACGGTTGAGACCGTTCTCAAAGAACAATACAATATGGGATTCAGAGGTATCTTAAATGAAGATATCATCACAAAGATTTTAAACAACGAGACTTTTACAGACGTAACATTCGACTTGCAGAATGAAACCGTAGGAGAACAACAAGACGAATGGTTCTCCTATAGGAGAATGCACAACTTCAATGAAGTAAGAGGCAATTCCCAAGGACAAATTTTAGATGTCGACGGCAATCCAATTACAATCACAGTTGCAAATCTTGAAGCCAATGCTTCAGTAATCATATCAGAAAACTATCATGAAAACAAAGAGAGTGAAACTATTGTCAGTGGACATAGGATACACATATCTATAGAACAACAAAAAGAGGTGGATGGTTACAACTATGAGAAAACCTTTGTAAGATTTGTAGGTGATAGTTCACTTGAACTTGCTGTCAGAGACGGATGGAGAAGTGTTGTTCATAGTGGTGGGAGTGGTTCAACAAGTGACTTTGAATTTAGAATACATTCCGTTGATGCCAATCCATACTTTGATGAAAATATAGTCAATCTTATGGCAAACAGAAATCCAACAGAATTGGTTCAGTTATATACAGATATCACTGAGATTGATATGACCATGAGTGGGTCACAAAGTAACCTATACTTACTGTACGATAACGATTTCCATATTTACGAAGGTGGTAACTCACAAATCAATCTGTGGCAGTTTAGACAACAGATGAGAGGTGGTTCCCTTATAGAAGAATGTAAATCTTGGGATTGGGATACAAGAGAAGAACTAGAATTTACTAGTGGGACGGAAGCGTACAATAGGTGTTCGTCAATGCTATAAATACATATGATATTATGACTACTAACTTGAAATCCTCAGATGTGATTAGTGCAATTGAAGAAAAGATTGCGTTAAAAAAGAAACTTCGTGAAGCTAAGAAAGCTTCAGACGATTCTGCAACTAAGAAAATATCAAAGAAAATCGATAAAATCGAGGATAAACTACACTCCACACCGCTCTCTAAAACATAAATAATTCTGTAAATACATACGGAGATATAAATGTCAGAACTCACAGACCTAATTGCTGTTCAACAAGCTACAAAAGCAAAACTAGAGGATAAACTAGATTGGCATAACGGTGTAAACAAAACTTATTTTGTGGGCCAATCCAAATCAGAAACTTCTCCAGCAGAGTGGACAGGAGCTGGTAGAGCAGGATTCCTACAATGGCATAATGCACAAGGTGTTAACGAAGACGATTTAGACCAACTATTCGTAGATATGTATGCTGAATATATTGATACTGAAATTGGAGGTGCTAACGCCCTTGAAGTTAATGCAGATTTAGTTACAACAATGCAAGCATCAATCACTTCTTATGCAGCCGACATTGCACACCTTCAATCAAGAGTCGATGCTGGTGATACAACTCTAGCAGACAGCTAAAAAATACATAAATAGTAGACAAGGACACCAAATTGGTGTATAATACCTACTATGAGTGCAAAAAACTTACATTTAGAACATCTAGAAGACGAAATCATCAATCAAGGTATTGATGGTGGTCGTGGTGCAATTAACTTTCTTCAAGGTCTAAGAGACATGATGAAAGGTCATTCTAACTCTAAAGTTAATATGACTGTTAAGTGGGATGGAGCTCCTGCTATCTTTTGTGGAAGACATCCCGAGACAAATCAATTCTTTGTTGCAAAGAAATCCCTATTCAATAAGACTCCTTTATTTTATACCTCAGAAGATGAAATAAAGAATAGTCCCGACCTAGGTGGCCAACTTAAAGAAAAATTCCTAACCTCATTCAAATACTTATCTAAACTATCTTGGAATACAGTCATGCAAGGTGACTTGATGTACACTAACGACAAGAAAACACAGACGATAGATGGTAAGTCGTACATCACTTTCCAACCCAACACAATCCTCTATGCAGTTGATGAAGAATCACAACTTGGTAAAGTAATCGCAAACTCTAAGATGGGTATTGTATTTCACACCACATACGAAGGTTCAACTATTGAAGGATTGAGTGCATCATTTGGTGCAAACATATCTAAGTTGGGAAGTAGCACAGATGTGTGGTTAGATGATGCAACGTATAAAGATGTCAGTGGTAACAGTACAATGACTGCAAAGGAAACGCTTGGATTGACTCAAGAATTGACTGCAACAGGTAAAGCATTTCATGGTATCACTAGGAAAGACCTACAGAAGTTTCAAGAAATACAATCAACAATCACAAAGAAGGGTGCTGGTGCATCTTATAAGACATACTGCAACTCATTAATCAGACAAGGTAAATTCAATCCAACATTTGACGGATACATTAAACACTTTGACGGTTACTGGAAAGATAAAGTTGTCGGTGGTGTTAAGACAGAGAAACATAAACTAATCAAAACAGAAATTGGTCAAGACCTTTTAAGAGAGTTGAAAAGTCTTAAAAAGTTTATCACAAATCTTACTAGTTTCATGGGTCACTTGGTGTCTGCAAAACAAATCATAATCGTTGCTCTAAATAGAGTAAAGAGCATCGGAACATTCAAGAAAACGGACAAAGGATTCGAAGCAGTTAACCCCGAAGGTTATGTTGCAATCGATAGAAGTGGTAAGGCTGTAAAGCTTGTCGACAGAATGGAATTTGCATTTAATAACTTTACAGCAATTAAGAACTGGGACAAGTAATGAAATCATTTAAACAATTTTTAGAAGAAGAGTTTGCATTACCAAAGTATCCTGCTCAAACAGATATCAAGTTTAAAGATGATGACTGGGTAGTGGGTGACCCCGAAAAAGCATTCGAATACGACACTTCAAAAGATGGTTATGAAAACATCGATAAAATGGATGACATGGTAGACCAAGACCGAGAGAAAATGAAATGAAAAAGACATTCGGAAAATTTCTAACAGAAGCAAAAGACAAAGGTGTGGTATTCACATTCGGTAGATTCAATCCACCCACAACTGGTCATGCAAAGTTAGTAGACAAACTTAAGAAAGAAGCTGGTGGTGGATATCAACCTATGCTTTTCTCTTCTCACTCAAACGACAAAAAGAAAAATCCATTAGACCACAAGGTTAAAGTAAGATATCTTAAGAAGTTCTTTGGTAGGATAGTTGCAGACGTACAAGCACGTACTGTATTTGAAATTGCAAACGAGTTACAAAGACAAAAGTTCACACGTGTCAAGATGGTAGTTGGTTCTGATAGAATCAAAGAATTCGAAATGTTACTTAAGAAGTACAACGGAGTTAAAGCAAGACACGGTTATTACAAATTCGATGAGATTGAAATCGTATCAGCAGGGGAGAGAGACCCCGATGCAGATGACTTAAGTGGAATGAGTGCATCTAAGTTGAGAGCTCTTGCAGAACAGGGTGATTTCAAAGCATTTGCACAAGGTGTTCCAACCAAGAACAAGAAAGATATAGAACAACTATACAAAGATATCCGTAAAGGAATGGGTATCGTAGAGTCCACACTACCCGACTATATGATTGAAGATTTAATCAACGAAGGGGTCTATGACCAAGGAACGTTTAAAGCAGTTTTCTTTAGTGGTGGGCCTGGAAGTGGTAAGTCGACAGTTGTAAATAAGTTATCATTAAGAGCTCTTGGTCTTAAACTGGTCAATACAGATAAGGCATTCGAGAACGGATTAAAGAAAGCAGGAATGTCTCTTGACCTTAGAGGTGCAGACTTCGACAAGGTTGACCCAATTCGTGCAAGGGCAAAGGATATCACTACAAAGAATATGAATGCCTATATCGGTGGTAGACTTGGAATGATATTCGACACTACAAGTGCAAACATATCCAAAGTTAAAGCATATAAAACCCAGTTAGATAAACTTGGGTATGATTCTAAGATGTTGTTTGTTAGTGCATCATTGGACAATGCACAAAAAAGAAATGCAAAAAGAGCTAGAAAACTACCATCTGCAATTGTAAAACAAGATTGGGATAATGCACAAAAGAATTCAAAAGAACTACAAAAGGTATTCGGTAGAGACTTTGTAGAGATTTCAAACGATGATGATGTTAAATCATTAGAAGCTAAAACTACTAAACTATATTCAAAACTACTCGGTTGGACTGGTTCATTCCCGAGTAATAAGACAGCACTTGCATGGAAACAAGCAGAACTAGATGCTAAAAAACGATAAATAGTACTATGGACATATTAGAATCAATACTTAACGAAAGAAAAGTTAAACAAGATAAAGATATTGAAGACCGTAAAGGTACTCAACCATCTAAGTATTATGCAAAGGATGCTGATGGTGATGAAATGTCTAAATCCACCAAACAAAAACGTGCAGCTCATTTTGCACAGAAGAAAGACGGCCCTGCACCTGGCGACCATGATGCAGAAACTAAACCTTCCAAACACACTAAGAAGTATAAAGATATGTACGAAGATGCTGGTAAGTCACTTGCAAAGAAAGCGGATAAATCGGGTATCTCTAAAGGTATTCTACAACAGGTTTATAACAGAGGTGTCGCTGCATGGAAGACTGGTCACAGGCCAGGCACTACTCCAGAGCAATGGGGACATGCAAGAGTAAACTCTTTCATTACTAAAGGTAAAGGAACATGGGGTGGTGCAGATAAAGACCTTGCAAAGAAAGCTGGTGCATCTGAGTCAGTCCAAGAAGGAAAACTAGTTACCAGTGCTCATGAAATTATTGATTTAATCATGAAAAAGGTTGGTCAAAAAATGGAAGATGAACTCAAAAAGAATCCCGAAAAAGGTATTGGTCTCATCAACACAATCGGTGCAATGATTAAACATAAGGTTACTGATAAGAAACAAGAGAAAGGTAAACTATTTCTTAAGTTCGGTGACAATCTAGAAGGTGATGAACTATTCGAAGATGCAGCTGTAGATGCAGCGGAGTTAAAAGCAAAACAGGCAGGTGAACTCGAAAGACTCAAACAGAGACAAGAGGATGAACTTGAAGCATTGACTAAAAGACACGAAAGAGAACAAGAAAGAGTTGATGGTCAGAAAGAGAAAGAGACTGCAGACAAACAAATTCAAGCAAAACGTGATGCAGACAGAAAGAAGTCTGAAGCACAATCAGAAAGTTTTAAGACATTACTGAAATTAAGAGGTATCAAATGAGCGGAAACAAAACAGATAACGGAGTACACGAAGTGGGTACCGATGAAATTAGAAAGGCGTATCAAGACGATACACCAGGCCAACAGGTAGAAAAATACCTATCACAAATCAAAGATGTTAATGAAGCAATACAAAAGAAACACTTCTCTACTAAGTACCCTAATCCATTAAAGGGATATCCTTATCAGAAGGAAGAGAAACTAAAAGAAGAAGTTACCGAAGACTTAACAGAGAAATTTAATTCAAAAAAAGAAGTAGCTGATGTTAAAAGAATTGATAAGTTATTAGAACAAGCATATAAAGGTATGAATAAATTACAATATGGTAAGTCAACATACATGATGGATGTTAATGACGGTATTGTAAAGGCAAGAAGAGCATTAATTACATATTCAGATATAGCAGCTAATGGTGAACTAGACGACTAATGAAAACGTTGAGAGAAGTCGCAATAGACGAAACATTAGAGTCTTTGCAGTCAGAAGGTATCAACCTTACAGATAACCCATTCAGATTAGGTTCAATGATGTATTTTGAAATCATCAAAGAAGCACGAAAGCTTGTTGCTGAAGACAGGTACACACTCACAGAAGTCGACAAACAAATCATAGAAACAGACCTAGGTCAATTCGAAGTATACGAAGGGAACATTGTTCCTTTAGATTGTCCTATGATTATGGAAGAAGAAGACAAGAAAGACGTTAAACTGAACTCACCAAAGGTTGGTGGCTCCAAAAAATACTATGTCTATGTAAAAGACGGTGATAAGATTAAGAAGATATCATGGGGTGATACCACAGGGTTGAAAGTAAAACTGAATAACAAGAAGGCAAGAGCATCTTTTGTTGCAAGACACCAATGTGACACAAAGAACGATAAGACTACGGCAGGCTATTGGGCATGTCGACTACCGTACTACGCAAAACAATTAGGTTTGAGTGGTGGGGGAGATTTTTTTTGGTAGTCTAAATATAGGTGTAGGTTATATTATGAGAGAATTATATCACAGTTATTTAAGGGATGATAGAAAAGCAGAAGTCTATAAGACAGACAAGGGCTGGGAAGTTGACCTTAGCAGTTTAACAAACAACGAATATGCAACAAGGAAGGTTCACGACCACTCAGAAACATATGCTGAGAATCTCGCAGAGAACTATGTTGATAAGATATTTGATTTAGAACCAAATGACTTTGGATACTATGGATATAAGGAAAAGACAGACAACTATGTCCACGAACTTGACGACTAAACCATACACAGAAAAAATAGAAGAACAACATGGTACAGGTGTACCATATGTTATCAGAGAGTTCACAGAAAGTGTTGAAGATGAAGAACTAGTATGGCACCGTGATAAAGAATCAAGGGTGGTCAGTGTTCTAAGTGGAAAAGGCTGGTCGTTACAACATGATGATGAGTTACCTATACAATTAAACCAAGGAGAAGAGTATTATATCCCAAGAATGACCTACCACAGGTTGATAAAAGGACAAGGAAATCTTGTTGTTAGGATACGAATTACATAAATAAGACTATGAGTTATAAATCAGAAAATTGGAAAGAAAAACTAGACGAGGTTCGTAACTATATTGAACCACGTAAAGAAGGTACAGTAGAAAAGACTGCTGAGCAAATTATTTCCGATGAAATAGACCAAGAATTGTCAACATTCTTTTCGGAAGATACGCTTCCCGAAGTAGAAGAGATAGAAGAAGATATTCTATTAGAAGCATCTGCTGGTGCAATGATTGATAAGTTATTCAATCTTAAAGGTGATAAAGATTCACAATACGGTGTTGCAAAGATGCTATCTATGACTGGTGTCAAAGTAGTCCAATCAATGCAGAAACAAAACCCAAAAGGATTCGAAAAGTTAATTGTTCAGTTAGGTAAAGAGAAAAAGATTACACTACCTACCAACAATAAACTATTGGCAATGTTCAGAGATGCAGGCGTTAAACCTCTCAAAGATGAAGTTGAAGTTAAAGAAGAGAACACATCTCTCGAAAAGACAGTTGAAAAATTAACAGAAAAAAACATGTTAGGTAGACTTGCAAAGTCTTTACGTCTTGATGAACAAGGTAAAGAAAAAATGTTTGACTACTTCGAAAAAGGGGAATTAGAACAATGAAATTTGAAGGACTAGGACATGGTTTATCTGCAGACTTACTTGCAGCTGCCAATGCAATTGTATTAGAGAGTGGAGACTACAAGAAGTTTTTCCAAGCTGCACTTAAGAAGTTTGGTGTTACATCACCAGCAGAACTTAAAGGTGACAAAGAGAAAGAATTCTATGATTACATCGATAAGAATTGGGATGGAAAAGATGAGAAAAATGAACACCATCAAAAGAAAGGTGACAAACCTCATGCACACGAGTCAAAGATAGACGAAGATGTTCGAGATATGAAAAACTTCAAAAATAAAGACCGTAGAGGTCATGAAGCTAGTTTATATATCGAAACAAAGGGTAAAATTTCCAAAGATGAATTAACAGTTATAGATAAACTAATTAGTAAAATTAAGAAAATGCATGTAACTAGTTTTGATGGTGCATCTGATGAACCAAATTCTTTAGAATTTTATGGTGATGAAAAGTCTTTAGACAAATTTATTTCTGATAGAAATGTACAAAAGATTGTTAAAAAGTATAGGGGTAAGGTCAACGGGCCAACGAAAAACGAATCAGTTAAAATTGAAGAAGTCCTACCAACACCAATTGACGGTGTCGCAGAATCAGAAACATTTAACGAGAAGGCTGGAAAGTATGCAAAATACTCAGACCTTCTTATGCAAAAAGCACGACTAGTTGCACAAGGCCCAGTTGCAACTAAAGAAGTTGGTGACATCAACAAGAAGATTGCATCTGAAATTAAAAAACTAGGTATTAAAGAAGACAAAGGATTTGAAAAGATTCTTATGGCTGCATTCAGTGAAGGTTTAGACGAAGCAAAACCAAGTAAAAAATTCATTAAACTTGGAGATGAAAAAAAAAATCTAAAGCAGCCTGTTACTGAGGCAAGTAGAGATTACTACAAACAAGTAGATGCTCTTATAGCAAAACACGGTAATGAAAAACCATTCATCTATAAGGCACCTAAGTTAAATAAAATTTTAAAAGACCTAGATAAATTAATGAAGACGGAGAAAGAATTTCCCGATTCACAAAAATACGGTAAACTTATACAAGGACACTTAAAGAAGTGTGAAGTTATGGGTTACGAAGAGAATATTGTATTAACAAACAGAATGCACGATAAGTTTTCGAAAGATTTCCAAGGTGATACAATGTTTAGAGAAGAGATGGCAGAAATCATTATGCAAGATGCTATCTTGTCATACGCAATATTTGGAGAGTAGAATGAATTTATTTCACGAAGCAAAGAAGGTACTAGACAAGGATGGGAAAGTTAATCCTTTAGGCCCTTATGGTAAGATGAAACTTACTGGTAGAGAAGTTTCTACCTATTTCAGAAGAAACAAAGTCAGTGACCCCGAAGTCAAGAAAGCAGTAGAAGTTGCACTTGACATGAGTGGTGCAATGGATATTGCAGCTAAAGAAATTAAGAAGTTCTTTGGTGATAAGATTCTTAAATCAAAAGAAGTACAGTCTGCACTTAAGTATGCAAACGAAGGAACTATATCAGAAGGTGAAATGGTATCAGAAGATTACAAAAAAGTAATCAAAATGTTCCCAAGAGATAACGACTGGAAAAAACTTATCACAAAATATAAACGTGATATTGACAAATTCAGAAACAACAATAAAGATTTACCTAAAAAGGTAGAAGATGAATTACTAGGTTGGGCATCACAAACTGGTGAAGTCAGTGGTAAACATGATGCAGAAGACTTCATAATGTCAATCCTTGATGAAAGTACTATATCAGAGAACTATAGAGTTCTTGCAAAACATGGTATGGGTGCAGAGACTAAGAACTCAATCAAAGTTGGTACAGAAGTAGATTACTATCAAGCAGACGGTGCAAAGTACATGGGTAAAGTCGTCAAGATGGGCCCTAAGAGTTACATCGTAAGAGATGACAAGACTAAGAAGAATTACCAGTTCTTTTACCATGACAGAGTTAAGGCAAAGAAATATCTTAAGCAAGGTGATAACATAGGTGAATCATACCTAAACATGTTTGCAGAAGAAGTACAGGACATTACTGTAGACCCAAAGAACAAAAAGTTCAGTAGTCCATCTGACCAAAACTATCATGGAATGGAAATTGCAAAAGCAGCGAGAAGATTTAAACTTAAAGCTGCAGTTTTAGGTAAACACGTAAGAATCAAAGGAAATAAAAAGCAGGTAAACGACTTTCTAAGAGTGGTCATAGGTAAATCTTCATATGGAGACCCTACAAATGGTGATTACACCACACCACAAATAGATAAGATGTTAACCAAAGGAATGAAGTAAAATGAGCGTCAAAGGTGATGCAAGATACAAAATTTTTAAGGAAAAACTTAAAAAATTAGGGTACATCAAAGACGCTGCAAAGAAGACCAATGCCGTAATGGAGAAGGCTTCAGATTTTGCAATGATGAGTGACGGTGGCAATAAGAAGATTGCACGTGCAGTATCAAAGGCAAAATCAGAAAAAGAATTGCGTGCCATGATACAGAAAATCAGCACTATGGCTGGTGGAAAGTATTCGGAAGCACAAGAGGATGAAGTTATCGATAGAGCTATCGATGCTTTTAACTCAAAGGCAGCGGGAATGCAATTAAGACCCGATGCAAACATCTTAGTACAACTATCGAAAATGGTTGATACTAAACGTGATACCGAGATTAGAACCGATGACATGAAAAAGTTAAAGGTAAAAGCAGCGGATGCAGAGAAAGTTTATGACGCTTTAATGTCTGTTAAGCCTGCCTTGCGTGATAAATACTCTCGTCTATTACAAAAAGATGTAAAAACATTTAAAAAGACTTTTGATACTATATTAAGAGTCGCAAAATAAAGAGGAAATTAAAATGGCACTATGGGGACATACAAGTGGAACTGAATCAAAACCTAACTGGTTGAGTGACGCGGATAAAACAAACACATCAGCAAAACCACACGGTTGGGAACTGAAGAAGGTTGTGGGAAGTAGAACATTGACTGAAGTCCTAGTGGCATGGTCAAGCTCTGGTCTAACAACTGCTTTGGGTGCTGCTGATATCACTGATATCGATTGGGTATCAACTGCATGGGACGTATCTGCTGGTGGAACACTATCTGCCAAAGTTATATTTAACGAAGCAGTAGACGTTACTGGAACACCTCAACTATCAGTTACTAACGGTAACCAAGGTAGTGGAAGTGGAAGAGGCCCACACGTACTATCATATGCAAGTGGAACAGGTTCTAACGAACTTACATTCTCAATTACATACGGTGCAGCGAATGCAGCGATTGCAGCGGATGACGTATTAAGTATTGGTGCTAACGCAGTTGCATTGAACGGTGGTACAATTAAAGATAAAGGAACTTCAACAGTTTCTACAATCACTTCAGTCGCAGGTATCGGTACCGCAGCTGGAACGATTACTGCAGTAGCATAAGAGTCTTAAATGGCTTGGGTGGCAGTATCGGGCTCTAACGGAATTTGGGAGTATGAAAACTCTGCAGATAAATCAACTGCAGATACATACTCCGAATCCAATGGAACTGTAGCAAATGGTATTAGAACGTTTACATCGATTGGCGGTAATACAGAGAGAGTCTACATTAAGTGTAGAAAAGTCGGTGAAACAATAGTTCGTGGTGAGTTAAATAAAAACTACTACGACAATCAATAATAGGAAAAAATTATGAAAAAATTCAATCAATTCATGGCAGAACAGCAATTCAATGCTTGGCCTGGAGATGAGCATGCCCCATACGACATTGATGATTCATCTGTGAAAGCAAAAATTAATGCAGTACTAGGACATTGTGCTAGTTCAGAATACATGAACCCACAAGCTGCAGTAGAACAAATGAAGGCAAAACTTTCTCACGTAGGACTATCATGTAAGCAATATGATGACGTGGAGTTCAATGAAAGTGGTGAGTTTGACCTTTCATTCTCTCAATATGGTGAGACTTTCGGGAAGACAGTCGATACCCCTATCGATGAGTTTGAAAAAGAAGAAAAAATAATTTCACTCAAAGTGAAATATGAGAGATTGATGAACAACAGCTATAAAGTATACGGTTCATTGGTCTAACTCCTTTAGTTGCGTCTACTAAATACTGGTAGACCAACTAACTTTATAATACATTATGAGTCTATTTGACAAACTAACTGCTAAAAACTTTTCTGCATTTGCTCTGAAGCACTATGATGACCCTCAATGTGAGGACATGGAAGACTTCCAAGAGGACTTACGTAGATTTAGATACTTTAAAAGATTACTCTTTAGATACCATGAAAGTGGGGAACTAAGAGAACGCCTGTTACTCAATCATCTCATATGTCTATTCAACGTATTTGGATACGATGCATGTATGAGAATGTTGAATTTTAAAATCAAAGAAGATAGATACTGGTCTTCAATCAAAACTCTATTACTATACTTAGATTACATCACACAGGATTTCAGGCCTGAACTACCAATTGATGATGTGATTGCACAAAGATTGAGAGAATTGTAAGCTCCCATAGCTCAGCTGGTAGAGCAACTGATTTGTAATCAGTAGGTCAACCGTTCGAATCGGTTTGGGAGCTCCACTGCTCAAATCACCTAAATAGATATATGAGAATCATAGATACTTTAATAGTCTTTAGAATACTCAAGATGTTGACTACACCTTGGGAGAAAATGCAGGCATATAAATTTGGGTTTATCGACAAGAATGGAACGAGGATAAAACAGATAAAAGTCGATGGTAAGAATGTCGACAACAACCCCGAATCAGCTGCAGAGAAAGCTTCCTTGACACCTCTCCATCGTTTAGTATGGAATCTAAAGAAAATTATAAACAAGGTACCATTTGGTAAATCACAATTTGCATCATATGCTGTTGCATTACTCATGTTAAAAGAAACAAATGAGTTAGATGAAGACCAAATGGAAGAACTGTGTGAAAAGTTTTACAGACACCTAAAAGAATTAGGTAAGGTTGATTCAGAGGTTCTAGAAGAATCCATGTCAGTCGGAAAACTCCATGTTGGTGGTCAGTATCACTTAAGACGAACACTCGAACAATTAGATGTGGTACATCCACATAAAACTGCAGTCGAAATAACAGAACATCATTCAAAAGTCTTCGGCATTGATGTTTATATCGGCTACGCAAACGAAGACAGGGTATTGGTAACAGAAAATGACGTATATTAGTACACTATTTGATGTGAACAAGAAGAAGGTTGAAGACAACCTTCAGACCGAAGATGCACCTATGAATGCCACAGGTGCAGCTGTTTCAACTGATGCAAGTAGTATCGGTTTCAAGAAGAGGAATAAGAAGTATGAACCGAATGCTCTATTCGGTCTCTTGAGAAGAAACATTAAGAGATAGATTATGAACAGATTTTTGAATTACCTCGCGGTAATTACGTCTTTAGGAATTGCATCTATAGCTGCATATTTCTCAGTGTTAGGACTTGCAACAATATTTGCTGGTGCTTTCATGGGTATCGTAATTATGGCAGGTGCTTTAGAATTCGGTAAAGTTGTCACCGCAGCCTATCTGCATCTTGCATGGGAAAAACTCAACTACATGAAATACTATCTAGTGTTTGCAGTATTTGTTCTCATGTTAATCACATCACTAGGTATATTTGGATACCTATCAAAAGCACACTCAGAACAAACAGGTGATACTGCACAAGCACAGTCCGTTGTTACTCGTATCGAGAATCAGATTGCAAGGGAACAGAACAAGATACAAACATATCAAGATAGAATAGACAATCTTGGTGGTGGAAAGATAGATGTATCAGAGTCTATTAAACAACAGGAAACTATCAGAGATGGTGCATGGGCCAGAGTTCAAGGGGATATAGACTATGCACAAGGTCAGATAACATCTCTAAGGGGTACTGTGACCTCGCTAGACACGGCTGTATCCACTCTTAGGAACAAAGGTGTTGAAGTCATCACTACCGATGAAGGGGGTGTTTTTAGACAAAGTGAATCAGAAACCATAGACTATGTTGAACAGGCAAACACTCTATTTGACCAACAATCATCTCAGAGAGAACAGATAAGGGATGACATATCAGAACAACAGAGTAACATTGATAAGTATAGAGCTCAAGCGCAGAAGACAATCGATGATGCAAATGCAGAGATTAAAAGACTGCAACAATCATCTACTGGTGATGCAGATGAGATTATACAAAAAACAGACGAATTCAACTTGTTGATTGATGAGTCTTATGATATCATAGATGGATACAAAGACGATATGTTCGAGAGTAAACAGATTATACTCTCATTAGAACGTGAAGTAGGCCCAATTAAGTATATTGCAGAGGTAATGTATGGACAAGAGGACAGTGTCAAGTACCTTGACAATGCCGTAAGGTGGGTAATTTACATGCTAATCTTTGTGTTTGACCCGCTAGCAATCCTGTTACTAGTCACATCACTAGGACTGTTACAGGGTAAGGGTCACACTAAAAAGTTGAGAGAAACCCAAAGAATTGTTCTACAGGTACCGAAAAAGAAGGTCGAGAACCTTCAAAAAAACTAAATAAAAGTATAAATATTTCTTGGAGAAATCAATGGCCGACACAAACAAACCCAATTTAGACCCTCGTTTAAAAATAGAACAGATGATATACGACATTCGTGGAATGTTGCTAGACATCGAACATACACTTGGACAAATACCACATAAAGAAGAGAATGTTGAAGACTATTCTGTAGTATTTGTAGAATCTACTGAAGGTGATTACATCCACCCCGAGACACCTACTCACCCATGCCCTGAAGGATTTGGAGAAGATGCTTATTGGGATTGTATTTATCAGTGTTGGATGCAACCAAACGATATGGAAGAAGATGAGTATAACTTGTCTACTAACATTGACACGGATGCATGTTACGACCCTGTAGCAGGTGAATGGATTAGAACTGAAGAAGATGATTGGTCAAATGACTGGACTAACTTCATCATGGAACTCGAAGAAATGGAAGCAGAAATGGAATCAACAACTGGAGAACAAGAATAATGGCAATTTCAGATAGTATGACTTTAGTAGAGTTTATGGCAGAATTGGTAGCAACTGAACCTTCTATGGACGGAGCTCCTGCTGAAGGAACAGATGGTAGAGCTCTTGCTCAGACATCTTATGACACATCTAAAGCAGCTTGGGACACCGAAGTAGCACGTGTTCAAGCACTTATAGACGGATAATAATCCTAAAAAACACCTTGTAATTTAGCATGGATTCATGTATAATGAATGTATGCTATGGTTAGAGAGAAAATACCTCTCCATGTGCGTAGGTTCGTTAGAACTTGCAAAATGGAAAGGAGACACAACGTTGAATCACAGGTGTTTATACTGTGGTGATTCACAGAAGAATAAGCATAAGGCTCGTGGATATCACTTTGTCGTAGAACAAAGTTTTATATTTAAGTGTCATAATTGTGGTAAATCTACTTCAAGTGTGACCTTTATCAAAGACCATTTCCCTGTACTACATAAAGAGTACATCAAGGAATGGTTAACAGAGAGTGGTAAGAAACCTAAAAAACACGCATCTAATCATAAGATGCCAAGTGCAAACGTTTTCAAGTTCACTCCAAAAACAGAATTACTAAATATGAAGAAAGTTGACTTGTCGGCAATTATGTTTCCAGCAAAAGAGAAACATGTTGCACGTGACTACCTCGAAAAGAGACTAGTCCCTAATGATAAGATTGATGAGCTGTGGTATGTCGACTCTGCACAAACTCTAAGTTTGTTATCAGATAAGTATAAGGATAGAGTCCTTGGAAACGACCCACGGATAGTAATACCATTCTTTAGAGAGGATGGGGAACTTGTAGGAGTATCGGGCAGAGCAATCAATGACTCACCATTACGATATCTTACTATGAGACTCCTAGATGACGTTCCACTCATCTATAACATACAAAATGTGGACAAAACAAAAACTATCTATGTCACCGAAGGCCCTATAGATAGTTTATTCCTTCCCAACAGTATCGCAGTCGGGGGAAGTGACTTTAAAAAAATAGACGATGGTATCAAAGATAATTCAATTATCATTTATGATAATGAACCACGTAATGAAGAGATACTCAAAAAGCTAGAAGAGGTAATTGAGTTAGGTTATAAAGTTTGCATATGGGACGACAAACGTATTGCAGATTGTAAAGATATAAACGATATGATAGTAAGTGGATTGGAACAAAGTGAAATAGTAGGTATCATTAATACTTGTACATTTGAAGGTCTTTCGGCAAAACTAAAACTAATGGAGTACAAGAAAATATGAATGCAGAGTTTAAAGTAATTAAGTCCGATGGTAGTAAAACTAATATCAACTTAGATAAAATCCATAGGATGATGGAGAAAGCTTGTAAAGGAATTACAGGTGTGTCAGAGTCATCTGTAGAAATGAACAGTGGTCTACAGTTCTTTGATGGAATCACCACAAAAGATATTCAACAAATTCTAGTGAAGAGTGCAAGTGATTTGATATCACTAGAGAATCCGAACTATCAGTTCGTTGCAGCCAGATTACTATTGTTTGGAGTGCAGAAACAGGTGTTCAATACTAAATGGAAAGATTCAGAAATCTATCCACCACTATTAGACATCATCAAAAGAAACATTGAAATTGGTGTGTATGATAAGGACATCCTTAACCACTACACAGATGAAGAGATAGAACAATGTGCTAAATTTATCAGACACAACAGAGATTTAGATTTTACTTATGCTGGTCTACAACAGATAGTAGACAAGTATTTGGTACAAGACAGGTCTAGTAATACATTATATGAGACACCACAGTTCATGTATATGATGATTGCTATGACATTATTCAGAAACTATGGAGAAAGTAGGTTACAATATGTCAAAGGATATTACGATGCAATATCACAATTTAAAATTAACATCCCAACCCCCATTATGGCAGGGGTTAGAACACCACTTCGACAATTTGCAAGTTGTGTTCTCGTTGACTCAGACGACACCCTCGACTCAATCTTCTCCAGTGACATGGCAATCGGTAAGTACGTTGCTCAGAGAGCTGGTATTGGAATCAACGCAGGAAGAATTAGGGGACTTGGTAGTAAAATTAGAGGTGGAGAAGTCCAGCATACTGGAGTCATACCATTTCTTAAAAAATTTGAAGCAACCGTTAGAAGCTGTACCCAAAACGGAGTCAGAGGTGGAAGCGCAACGGTACACTTTCCAATCTGGCATGCAGAAATCGAAGACATCTTGGTACTTAAAAACAACAAAGGCACCGAAGACAACAGAGTAAGAAAGTTAGACTACTCTATACAGCTGTCAGAACTTTTCTATCAAAGATTCCTAAAGAATGAGGAGATTACATTGTTCTCTCCACATGATGTTAAAGGATTGTATGAAGCATTTGGTACACCCGAGTTCAATGAACTCTATGAAAAGTACGAACGTGCAACTAGTATTCCTAAGAAGAAAATTAGTGCAAGAGAATTATTTACAAGTTTATTAAAAGAACGAGCAGAGACTGGCCGTATTTACATTATGAATATCGACCATTGCAATACGCATAGTAGTTTTGTCGACAAGGTTAACATGAGTAACCTATGTCAAGAGATAACACTACCCACCGACCCTATCAGTCATATCGATGGGGAAGGTGAGATTGCGTTATGTATTCTATCTGCAATTAACGTAGGCATTATCAAGAACTATGATGAGCTTGGTAGTCTATGTGACCTTGCAGTTAGAGGGCTAGAAGAATTAATAGATTATCAACAATATCCAGTTGTCGCTGCAGAAAGGTCAACACTTGCAAGAAGAAGTCTTGGTATTGGATACATTGGACTCGCACATTTCCTTGCGAAAAACAAGGTTAAGTATGATGACCCCGAAGCACATAGAATAGTACATGAACTAACGGAGAGATTCCAGTACGAATTACTGAAGTCATCTAATCAAATTGCATCTGAGAAAGGTGCGTGTGATTACTTCGATAGAACTAAGTATTCACAGGGTATACTACCTATCGACACCTACAAAAAGGATGTTGACAGTATCACACCAAATGTGTTAAACTGTGACTGGGATAAACTAAGAACATGTATTAAAGTGCATGGTCTAAGACACTCCACATTGACTGCACAGATGCCTTCAGAGTCCTCTAGCGTGGTCTCTAATGCAACGAATGGAGTTGAACCCCCAAGAGATTACCTTAGTGTCAAGAAAAGTAAAAAAGGCACCCTAAAACAGGTAGTTCCACAATATAGTTTATTAAAGAATAATTACACATTATTATGGGACATGGATAGTAACGAAGGGTATATCAAAGTACTTGCAGTGATGCAAAAGTTCTTTGACCAAGCAATTAGTGGCAATTGGTCTTACAACCCCGAGAATTATGACAAGGGTGAAGTACCAGTTTCAGTAATGGCTAGAGATTTACTGAATACATATAAGTATGGATGGAAAACTTCTTATTACCAAAATACTATGGACGGTAAAGTAGAAGATGTAGTAGAGGAACCTCTTGCACAGAGTGACTTTACAGAAAGTGAGGATGATTGCGATGCCTGTGCCATTTGAGAAAAAGACTGTAGAATATTGTATAAAGGACTTAGAACAAGAAGGTAAACTTCTAACTGGTAGAACTACACCCGAGACGTGGTCTTTAATGAAGGACAGGTTCGTAGTTCTAAGAGATTTCATTCCCAAAGATATCATCAACATGTCACTAGATGCATGGAAAACTATTGAGCATAACAAAGAGTGGGATGATGCAATCTTCAAAAGAGAAACGGAGATTACCCAAAACTCACCAAAAGATTCACTAGGTAAATCACGTGCAAACTATTGTACTCCGATGGCAGTTTCCCTACATAGATGGCTAAAGGAAAAGCTGAACAATGTTATTGACATGGGTCTAAGAGAAACATACTCATATTCTAGAAAGTATGAGAGGGGTGCATATCTAAGAGCTCATACTGATAGACCATCATGTGAAATAAGTGCAACAATTTGTTTAGATTACCAAACAGATGACAATGCACCATGGAAGATTTGGGTACAGAATGATGGTAACTATGTTGATTCTCCAAGTATGGATGAGGTGTTTGAAATGTCTCAAGGATTACCACATAGAGCAAGGAAGGGAATTCCAATAACACTAGAGCCTGGAGACGTTTTACTATACCAAGGGCCTAATGTTATACACTGGAGAGATTACCTAGTGGGTGATTACTCCTATCACATGTTCCTACATTTTTGGAATGAGGACAGTAAGTTAAACCAAATAAATGCAATGCATACAGGTTGCCCTGAACATTTAGCACTAGACTTTGATGGTAGACCAAATAGATATGCAGATGAGAACAATGAGGAGCATGTCAAAGAAACAAAGAAATGGTTCAGTGAGTTCTCAGATGTATACTTTAATCATATAGATGAAAAAAGTGCATTTACTAACAATTATGATGATTTTGAACTAGACACACGTGGAAGAAAAAGAAATGACAGTATTTAATAAAAAGAACGTAGACTTCACAAAAGAATCTATGTTTTTCGGGGAAGAGTTAAACACCCAAAGATTTGACACATTCAAATATCCAATATTTGACAAACTAACACAGACACAATTGAGCTTCTTTTGGAGACCCGAAGAGGTATCCTTACAGAAAGATAGAAGTGATTATCAGAATCTATCTGATGCACAAAAACACATCTTTACCTCTAACTTGAGGTATCAAACTTTACTCGACTCAGTTCAAGGACGAGCTCCATCCATAGCATTTTTACCGTTTGTGAGCTTGCCTGAACTTGAGTCTTGTATTATTACATGGGACTTCATGGAGACTATTCATTCACGAAGTTACACTCATATTATAAAAAATGTATATAGTGACCCTAGTCAGATATTTGACACAATACTAGATGAACCAGCAATCGTAGCTAGAGCAGAACAGGTAACAGAAAAATACGACAAGTTTATTGAACTAGGAAGACGTAAATTACTAGGTCTTAAAGTAGATGAATATGAGCTTAAGAAAGCATTATACCTTGCACTAGTATCAGTTAACATCTTAGAGGGAATTAGATTCTTCGTATCCTTTGCATGTTCATTTGCATTCGGAGAGTTAAAACAGATGGAAGGAAGTGCAAAGATTATATCTCTTATTGCAAGGGATGAAGCACAACATCTAGCAATCACACAACACATTCTGAAAGCATATAAGAACCAAGAGAACGATAAAGATATGTTGAAGATTATGGAAGAGACTGAGGATGAGGTATATGCAATGTACCGTGATGCAGTAGACCAAGAGAAAGAATGGGCAGACTTCTTATTTAAGGACGGTTCTATGATTGGACTATCTACTGCACTGCTTGGTCAGTACGTAGAATACACAGCAAACAAGAGATTACGTGCATTGGGACTCAACCCACTGTTCGATATCTCATCAACGAACAACCCACTACCATGGACTAATCATTGGTTCAATAGTAGAGGATTGCAAAACGCCCCACAAGAGACGGAGATTGAATCCTATCTTATTGGTGGCATCAAACAGGACGTAGATGATTCTACATTTGAGGATTTTGAGTTATAATGACTACCAACATAGATTTACTATCAGTAATTGAGCTCATTGAAAAATGGCACTACGACAGAAACCTTATTGAAGGTGCAACAGATAAAGACCAAGTATGTAAACTTATCCAAGAGGTGGGTGAACTATCGGACAATGTCTGTAAAGAAAAAGATGTAGCCGATGATATTGGTGACATCATTGTCGTATTAATTAACATTGCAGCTAGAAATGGACTAGGTCTACAACATTGTCTAAATGTTGCATATCATGACATCAAAGACCGTAAGGGACGTATGGTCGATGGGATTTTTATTAAGGAAGAGTAATGCACGATTGTGTTGTTATGTTTAGTGGTGGAGTTGAATCCACTGCATTATTGAACTGGTGTGTAGAGAAAGGTAAGAAACCTATTGCCCTGCATTCACTATGGGACAATCCTATCACGACAGCAAATCAACTACATAGTAATATTACACAAATATGTGATATACTGGATGTTGATTTGATTACTCATAAGCATCCTAAATATGACCATGAAGAAAGGTCAGAAGAATACTTTCATTCTGCACGACACTGGTCAGTCGCATGTTTAAGTGCGTTGACTCAGTTCCCACATATAGAGGAATACTATTGGGGTGTCAACAGTGGAATGATAAATTATGCTGATGACCACAAGCATCATTCTGATTGGCCATGGGTACCACGTGCATGGGAATTTCAAATGGTGTTTGAGTTCTATGCGAGATTGATGAATAAGAACCACAACTACAGACTTTACCCACCATTAGGTGGTCAGACTAAGTTAAACCAGTGGAATTCAATACCGTCAGAAATCAGAACACTAGTCAATTCATGCGCTTTGGGTTACCCAAATCAATGTGGGGAATGTTCTAAGTGTGTGGAATTTAAACATTTAACAAGAATAACGGGATTTTAATATGATAGAAATATTTGGAAAAACACAATGTCCATTCTGTGATAAAGCAAAAGCTTTATGTGAACAGAAAGGACTAGAATACACTTATAAACAGTTGGATACTGATTTCACTAGAGAAGAACTCTTTGAGGAATTTCCAACTGCACGAACATTTCCACAAATCAGAGTGGATGGAAATGCTATTGGTGGATATGACCAACTTGCAGAGTTTGTAAAAGACTAATGAATTCTGTTCACGTATACTTACGAAGACCACATCAACAAACGGCTGATGATATGAGATTAGAGCATATTGCACGTACAGTCGATAAGGACTTAGTCGAAGTCAGAGTATATACATGTGGAGAGGATTTCTTCAATAATGACATACCCGAGGGTAGAACACTGCCTTATGGTGTTATTGATGGGAAAACCAAGTCAAATGACAACTTTTTTAATGAAATAGTAGGAGAAAAAATTGAAGATTAGGATACATTGTTCGGATTGTAAATCTGAATGTTTAGTCATTCATGAGATGGATGCACACCCATATGGAATAGACCATTGTCCCTTCTGTGGTGCAGAGATTGACGAGGATATGCAAGAGGAGTTAGAAGAAGACGAATAAGGCCTTGACAATGACCTAGCAATTTTGATATAATTATGGCACGACTACAGAGAAAGGAAATATACCCTTTGATTGACATTCAAATTAATGGTCAAATTGCACAAAAACGGCGTATCAGAACTTATATTAAGTCATGTATTGCCTATTTATCGCCCAGATTACGTAAAGATATAAGAATAGAACTAAACGTTCTAACCACCCTAGAAGAATCAGCTTATGCACACTGTTATGGAGACCGAAATGGGGTTCAAATCGACCTAGCACGATGCTCAGGGCATCTAAAGTTCTCCTTAGAGGAGCAGATGTTGAACCTTGCACACGAATTAGTCCATGCAAAACAGTTCATTACAGGACAATTGAGTCCAATTAAACAGAATTGGAAGAAAAAAGACTATTCCACAACCCCTTATAGCCGTCAACCATGGGAGCGTGAGGCATATGCAAAGGAAGAAAAACTATACAAAATATTTTGGGAATAGGCCCGAAATGCCTTGACAATGGCCCCTGTTTTAGGTTATACTATACGTATGGAAAATAAAAGAGTAAAGAGAATCTTCATCGATATGGATGGAGTACTAGCCGATTTCAACACTGGAGTTGAAACATTGACAGGGAGAGAGTTCCCTAACACCGACCAAGGTCATAACGATTATGACGAAAGGAAGGAAGAGTTAACGAACAAGAGATTGTTCAGAAACTTACCACCTATGCCTGATATGTATGATTTGGTTGGGTATGTAAGACACACTGGATTGCCTTGGGAAATCCTAACTGCAGCTGGTGTGATTAACAGAGAATTGGTCGTTTACGACAAGAATGAGTGGATTAGAGAACATGTCAGTCCAACAGTGGTAGTCACTTGTACTATGACTGGTAGTCAAAAAGGTATGTTTGCAATCAAAGGGAGTGTCCTTATTGATGACAGACAAAAGAACCTTGATGCATGGGTAGAACATGGTGGAATAGGTATCCTTCACACGAGTGCAGAAGATACTATTGCACAGTTGAAAGAGTTAAGAAACGGTGAATAATGCCCTTGTAGCTCAACTGGATAGAGCAACAGCCTTCTAAGCTGTAGGTTAGAGGTTCAAGTCCTCTCGGGGGTGCCACCGTTTTACAGTGACACTAAATAAGAGTATGGATTAATTCCATACTTTTTGGTATATAAAAATTATGAGACGAGAAATACATCGACAACAACAAGAACAAGAACGAACTATAGAAGACTTGGGTGAGCATGTTCTGTTATACCAAGGTTTTGCCACGGATGAGTTTATTGACTATGTGTTAGACATATATCAGAAGTGTGAAGACCGTGGTTTAACACTACCAAGAAAGTCCTACGATACACAAATCATTACATCCAAATCAGACGATGCAATCAGCATCACTTCAGTACCCGAATCATATTTCGGTGGTCAGATGAATCGATTACTAGACATCTTCGAAGAGGAAGGTGGGGTAATTGATAGTTGGTTTGACAAGTACCCAGTCCGAGACAACTACAGGGGTCTTATGGTCAGTGGTGCAAAGATTCAAAAGACACTACCACAACAAGGATATCATGTCTGGCATTGTGAACATTGTAATTGTCCATCAAGCAGTAAATCCCTACTGGCATGGGCAATCTTCCTAAATGACGTGGAAGAGGGGGGTGAGTTAGAATTCCTATATCAATCATTACGTATCAAACCAAAGAGAGGTGACATTGTATTGTGGCCTGCTGGTTTTACGCATATGCATAGAGGCAACCCACCATTGAAGGGAGAGAAGAAAATAATAACAGGATGGATAGACTATGCTTAAAAAGATAGGAGTATTCATGCGTAGAGGGGTATGGGTCATTTGGGAATGGCTGAAATCCCTATTCAAAGCAGAATACAAGATTACAATCTACCGTCAATCGGAAGGTGGTAATATGTACAAGTCGGAATATGTATCAAGAAATGTCATGATTAATAGACCGAAACATTTAAAATTCAAAGACTATGAAACCAAGAACGTAGTAGAGATACGTTCGGTCAAAGGACTTGAAGTAAAAATAGAGGAGATAGATTAATGAATCAATTAACTATGGGTCTTCTAGTAGCAGTGGGATTGTTTTGTTTCTTTTTGTATAATGAGAATCAAACACTTACCCAAAATAACATTAAGTTAGAAGCTGCAGTAGAAGAACAACAACGTGCTATGGAAGTAATGAAAGAACAGTTTGAGAAACAGGGTAAAGCATTACAAAACATGAGTCGTAAAAATGCATCGATTGAAGCAGAAAAGGCGGAGTATCTACAGATATTCCAAAGACATAATTTAAACGCTCTTGCAGTTGCAAAGCCTGGTATAATGACAGGTAAGTTCAATCGTGGAACTGATAGAGTATTTGAGGGAATAGAAGATGATACACAAGAAATTTATAATCTTGACGAGTCTAATCGCGACGATTAGTGGTTGTAGTTTATTAGGAACCAAGCAGATTGAGGTTGTATCTGCACCTATTGAAATAGATATCATTCAACCTACATTACCAAGACCTATTGAAATGACTGCACCTACATGGTTTGTTGTATCAGAGGCAAAGAAAGATAACCTATGCAGAAAGACCCTATCATTTGACCCTAAGAAGTTCGATGAAGAGGGTGTAGAACAACTTAAACGTCCTAAGACATGTAACCTTGAGGACAGAGACAATCCCGAGTGGCCAGTTGGTTACACACACCTTGATTATTTCTTAGATGAAATGAAAGAACAGAATGGTGGTGAGGTTGTATTCGTTGCGACTACCATAGGAGACTATGAGGTCATGAGTGCAAACATGCAAGAACTCAAACGATACATAAAGCAATTAGGTGAAGTAGTTGTATACTACAGAAACGTTACTATCAAAACCCCGAAAGGAAATGAGAAGGGGGTTGCAGTTAAAATAGAGAAGGCGGATGACTAAGTGGTTTGACAAATTTGTAGATTGGGCTTGGCAAGAAGATAAAGAAATCGTGTATGATGTGTCGATAGAACCTAAAAAAATCGACATGATGGAAGATGATGTTGACCCCAACGACATATCAATTGAGAATGCGTACAAGACAAGATGGATTTGGTATCATACCATTCTTGCAATCGGTATCTTCATGACAAACATATTACTAATATCAATTTTACTATTATTGGCGATTAAACTATGAAACCTGCGAAACAAGACCAACAGAAGTTTCAACCAGCACGACATAGGGTGATACCTATGTTTGCGACACCATTCTTGAGGGGTCAATTAGATTACTCACCAGGCTTGGTGAAGAGAGATATAGACAAGTTGATTGACCATGTTGCTGGAAAGAGTAACAAGGACAAGTTGTCTAATTACACATCATACTTTGATGAGGACATAAGAACTCAAACTCATATCTTACCATGGTTCAAGGATTTCTCAAACACAATCAAAGATACCTATATCGAGTTCGTAAGAACACAATTCGATAGAGATGTTAGACAATACTGCAGAGACGATATACATCTGTTTGCATGGGTCAACAGATATGATGCAGAGCATCAACACGAAATACACAATCACGTAGATTCACATATGAGTGGTACATGGTATATCAATTCATCCGACAGACCAATCAAGTTTTGGAATCCTAACATGGCTGCATGTCATGTACATAATGGAGTTGAGGATTTGAGAACGTTCAATGATAAACCCCATATGGAGTTTACTGGATGTACTGGATTTCAGTCTGATATGATGTTCTACCCAACGGCTGGTGATTTCCTACTTTGGCCGTCTTATTTGATGCATGCTGTTCCACCGTCTATGGAATCAGAAAGCAAAGAACTGAGATATTCACTATCATTCAACCTTAAACTAAGAGAACAATTCAACAGCAATACTACTGGTGACAATATGTCATATCGTCACCTTTTTGACGGCAAATAAATAATATTATGAAAAAGACTTACGCACTTGATGAGCTGTATGCAATCAACCCCAAACTAGATTATGAATTCGAGAATGGTGTTCTCACAATACACGATTTCTTTGAGAACCCCGAAGACATATATGACCACATCTCAAGTAGACAGTACCCTATGTGGAAATACTCTACAGAAAGAGATTCACCCAATGGTACCGTATACAATGATTGTCGTATTACAGACAAGATAGGACATCCTACTAGAGTCGGGATTAATGAAATGGATAGAATCCTAGAACTATGTAGAAAATACTGGTGGACAGGAGACTATGACTACAAACAGATTCATGAGTTTAATTGTTTTCAAACAATAACAGAGTTTGATACTAGAATGCAACACTACCCACACATCGACAGTGATTTCATCACACCCGATGATAAGTCCACATTGAATATGTTAGTATACATGGATAAAGAAGAGAGCGGTGGAACTGCAGTATATAAAGGTGAGTGGATTACCAACATGGAACATATGGGTGTTCTATATCCAGTTGAAGAAGAGTTTGAGATTGATTACATCATACCAGCCAAATACAACACATGTGTTATTTTCACTGGTAACAAATTACATGGTGCATGGATAGATGATTACACCAAATATTGTGAAGACAAATGGAGATACTCATACGTGAGATTCTTCCACCCTGTACCAAATCATAGAGACAGATAATGCCGATACGAAAACTAGTAGTCAGTACACAAGTAGTCAAAGATGCTTCACATGAGTATGAGGAGACTGCATCCAATCTACTAATGATTGCAGATAGCGTATTGACACAAGAGTCATGTGATGTTATTATAAATGTAATGGATAGAATGGTAATATCCGAAGTTTTCCAAGAGGATAATGGACAGATATGTGCCAAAGAACTGTCTGTTATGGATAAATCATGGAGATACGAACATCCACGTACTGGACACGATGTGACTGTACTGGAACAAGGTACTACACCATTCGAGGAAGTTCTAGACTTAGTGGAGCCATATCTTCCTAAAACTGCAGAGTTTGGAGAAATAACGTATGCTACGATAATGAAATATCCAACGGATACAATGTTCCAATGGCATAAAGATGAAGCAGACCAAGATGATACAGGTACAACAATCTTTATGTTGAATGACAATTATCAAGGTGGACGTTTGAATGTCGAAGGACATATCTTACAACCACGAACAGGAACCATGGTTGCATTCAACAATTCCACTGAAAGGTGGCATGGAGTGGAACCTCTCTTTCAAGGTGAAAGATACGTTCTAGCAATATGGTTTAAACGACATAACGAAGAAGGAAGTGACTTCGATGAACAAGATTAAATGTAGTGAGTGTAAAAAAGAACTAGATATGACACAAGTCAAATACCACACACCAATCAACCAAAAACCAGTGCATGTTTTTTGTGATGCATATTGTAGTCATGACTGGCATGTTAAACATAAACCCCGAACCAAGGAGCAAAATGCCGACAAAATTTAAACCAACCCAAAAAACCGTTGCACGTGGAACAGGAAAAGTTTCAGTAACACATTATTATATGAAATCTACTCCACTGAAAGAGCTTATTGAAGAATACAATAAGATACTTACACAACGAGGGAAAGGTAAATTGCGTCAGAAGATTGCAAACGAGTTCGTGAGAAGAAGAAAGAATGGATTGCCACATGCAGTCCTTACTGAAAAGAGGTCAGATGAAGAATAGCCCTGAAGGTGAACTCATCACACCATTCGGCCCACCAGTTTGGGTTGGAAAGATGGATATGGATGTCATCGATGAAGTTAATCGAGATATAGAATCACGTAGATACAACAAAGACCACAAGATAGGTGCAGACTTACTTGCTGGTAGAGTTGATACACAAGTATCCATTGAAGATGTAGTAACCGAGAATACAAAGAGTCACATTCTAGACCATGTAGTGACATGGGCCCAACAGATAGGTATGGAAGTTTACAGTGAACAGCTGCAAATAGAGGGCCTTTGGGTTAATCTACAGAAAGAATTTGAATACAATCCTATTCATGCACATGATGGTATGTTTAGTTTCGTATTCTACACAAAGAACACCATCAAACGAGATGTCGCTATCAATAATCAATTTGATAGGGCCACAACGAAAGAGTCTAGACCACTTGCTGGTCATATAGACTTACATTATGGAGAGAACAATTTTATGAATTGGACATCCATGTCACATTACCCCGAGAAGGGAGATATACTTATCTTCCCATCGTGGTTGAATCATTCTGTCTACCCATTCCATGACCCACAAGGTGAAAGGATATCGGTAGCAGGTAACGTACACTATAAAACGGTGTAAAGGAGAAGTAATTTATGGCATTTTGGGATAAATTCACAGACTGGTTAGGATTTGAATGGGTCAGAGCAAGAGACGAGAAAGGTCGTTTTGTTGCAGACGATAAATCTACACCTAACATAGACGAGTCTAAAAAGAAAGTCTATAAGTCAAGAAAGACAAAACAAATTAAAGAATAGTTTACTGGGGCTATAGCTCAGTTGGGAGAGCGACTGGTTTGCAATCAGTAGGTCGTGGGTTCGATTCCCTCTAGCTCCACCAGTACTAATCATGATAATAAAATCATGATAATAAAAAAAGGAGAATATATGAAAAATATATTAGCAACATTATTGTTTACAGTAATGTCATTTGGAGTCTTAGCAGATGAAAGAGCAGGGGTGGAATCAACACCATCATTTTCTTTCACTGGTGAGATAGGTTATAAATCAGACTATGTATGGAGAGGTGTCTCACAAGGAAACCAACCAGCATTGTCAGTCGGTGGTTTGGTTCTTCACGAGGGAACTGGACTATATGTTGGTGCATGGAACTCAGACGTTGAGTTTGATGATGCAACCAGTGAGACAGATTTCTATGGTGGTCTATTACTACCTATAACCGACAAGGTAACATTGAACGTTGGGTATATCAGATATACATACGATGGGTCAGTGGAATCTTTTGAAGAGTTATATGCAGCTGCAGATATTGGCAACCTATCCTTATCATACTATCAAGATATTGATACGAATGATAACTATGCCGAGATTGGATATGACCTATGGTTCATTCCAGTATTGGACGTAACATTGGTTGGTGGTCTATATGACAGTGAAGATACATTCGGTCAACTCAATGTGAGTTATGACTTGAATGAGAGTTTTACCTTAACAGGTATGATTGGTCAAGATGTGTTCGAAGACCAAGTTGCAGATAGTATATCAGTAGGATTACTATACAACTTCTAAGTTGTTGATTCACCTATATATAAGTGTGACACATAAATGTCACACTTATGTAACAAGTACGATACAAGAGTAAGTAGATTAAGTTCGAAGTCCGAGTATCAGATTGTTACGACAAATATAGGAGATAAAAATGCAATATTACGCATCATTGTCTGCCTCGTATCTTAGGACACTAGCAGACAAATTTAACGATATGATGAAGAGTGGTGACATACACGTTCTTGTAGAAGAAATGTTTAAATAGCCAGTTGACGAGACCCTTCATATATCTTATAATAGAAGTATGAAGGGTTTTTTATACCCTAAATAAAATCAGAAATCAAATATATTATTTTTATAGGAGTGTTAAATGTTTGAAGTGGTTACAATTAAGACCGATGGTCTTGGAGTTACATCTGAAGATGTAAATCGATTAAAGTTATCGTTAGACAGACAGAGAAGTCTAACAAATGACGGTATGTCCATCGCAAGGTTATCTTGCTATACCGATGACCCTACAGGTCTTGATGAAGGCATCCGTGTTATCCCATTAATGAAAGACCCCGAAATCATTCATGACGAATGGTATCAAGTCTTACTATGGGACGGAGATATGAAGGGACTTAGAGAAGAATCTAAGTGTACCTATGTCAATGCAAGAGTCGTTGCAAGACAAATGTGTACATCCGTCATATACGAAGGTCTACCTTCTAAAGGTACTACAGACGAATGCAACTTCACCTTCACAGATGAAGAAACTGCAGCTATCAAAGAGAATAATACATCATTCTTCTTTCAAGAAAGAAACTGGATGGAAGATGGGGATACTCAATACTTCCCACATTTCTGTGGCTGGGTACAAGGTGATGGTAAGTACATTATCGACAATTTCCTCGCTGACAAAGCAGGCATTCAAGAAAAGTATGGTGCAAACGTACAGCAATACATCGAAGACCAAATTGCAGAGAACAAAGGTATGGTGTTAAACACTAACCATGGTATCGTAGGTCAATACATTATTGGTGATGAGTTTGCAAACTTGGAAATGAATCAGAAATGGGAAACCAATGTACGACCATCATTCGAGAATGAAGGAGAATGGAGAGGACTTGGTGGAGACCAACAAGCACAATTCATTACCTTTGAACACGAGTACAGAGATATCAGTCAACAATGTAGCTTTCTACATTTAAAAGGAGAAGGGAAAGACCCTAAATCCGACAGGTATCTTGAACTGTGGGTTCTATAAGACAATCCGAAGACTATCACATAGTCATACCAAAGTTCTACAGTGAAGTCGAATGTGACTCCATTGTAGAACTTATTTCTACACATCACACACAACTTATCGAAGAATTCTCACCCGAGAATATCGTATGGGCAGACTCCGATGGATACACTGGTCTCACTGCACTACATTCCACCTATAACTGGATACCTCTTATCGAAGACGAACTGGGTATCAATCTCATAGAAAGAATCATGTCATTCGTAGACACACGAGACTGCAAGGATGTGTTTATTAAGAGTTGGTGTAATCGATGGGACAAAGGCGAAGGCATAAGACCCCACATTCACGCGGGTCTAGAGTTAAATCAAATAGGGGAACACGATTGGGAAATAGATAAGTCACAACAACACATCATTCCTATCGTAAACCAACACATGATTAGCGGTAATATATTCCTTAGTCATAACGACCATAGAGAATACGGTACATGGTATCAAGGTAAGGGATGGGTAGAAAACATAAGAGGTGACTTGCATTTGTTTAGTCCACTCATCGTGCATTCCGTAGACTCCAACACGAGACAGGAGGCTAGATGTTCTCAAGCATTCGACATTCACATAGACGGTCACATGTCATCAACAACATTAAACCCACCCAGTATATACCACGAGGAACGAGCCTTAGAGTCTTTTCTACATATAGAGATAGATTAATTATTATCGTTTGCTAGTTCCCCAACAACCAACTCACCAATCAAATTCACATTACTAATCCACCTATCAATCCCCATAGTATTTTGATAGGAATGCCACGACCTTTGAGACGGTCTAAACATATAAGCATCATTCACACCCCACTCATGACACCATACACGAGACACGGGCTTAGACTTATCAGAGGTAATACCATGAAACTTCGTAGGGTCACCCATATCACTTAAAGGAACAAGTATCGTCAGCAACTTCCTGCTTCCCATATCCGTATGAGGGGGATAAAGCTTATTATAGGGGGGAGAACCACGTGCAGACTCATCAACCCATTGAGGAACCTTAGTGTTATCCCCATGGTATTGAATGTCATCTATCTCAGTCAATTCACGTATAAGAGACCAATTATCCAATAACCATTGAGACTTCTCAGAGACAAACTTAGATTGTGGGTCAGTGGTATACTCTATTTTCATAGATGGATAACAAGTATCGGGTACATACCCACCTATCTTATTCACATCATGTGCTATACGCTCTCTTATATGTGTCAGTTCCTTCTCAGAGTAGTAGTTAGGAATACGAAAGATTTCCCCATAGAGGGGGACTGAGGGGGTGATTGAATATAATTCAAAGGGTATCATGGTGGACTCTAATATAATGTGTGGTATAGTGTGTCAAAGTGTGTAATAATAATGGTATTTAGTTGGAGTGTGAGAAAGTGGAATAAAGTGGGTTTCGGTGCTTGTGTTCGGAGACCTTAATCACATATTTAGTTGGGGGTCAAGGCACCTCAGAGGGGTCAGAGGGGCTCAGAGTATATCACAGAAAGCCCGTAATAGCAAGGCTGGCGCATTGATTTCGCTAGGGAAACTACACTTTCTTGCAGTAAATTCTTCTGAGCAACTACACTTTCTTGCGGGAACTCAAAGAAATCCGCAGAACTTCGGCGAGAAGCCTTGACAATGACCCGCTATCTTGGTATAATATACGTATGATAAAGATTATTAAACAACACGGACTGCTTGATGCAGACTTCATTCAACCTATTATAGGACTATTGGTTCTTATTACGCTAGGGGAAATCATCTAATGTATAACGGACTGAATGGTGTGCATCTAGCATCCAATATACCTGTCTCTATAGAGCTTAATGACGTAGAGATGTCGTATGCATGTGATAGTGACCCTGTTAGCTGTAACGCTAGTTGGGAGACTATGTGTGCGATGGTGCTTGAGCGTCTGGGTATCGAGATTATAGACTGCATAGAACTAGAAGAAATCGTCATAAAGGGGGTTGCAAAACCCTTTCATTGATGGTATACTAGTAGTATGAAATAGAAACATGGGAGTTGAACTGAGGATTGTACCGTGGATTGCTAAGAGTTAAGTCTCAGTGGGTTGTTACCGAAAGCACGCGTGGTGATGAGAAGCGCCACCCCTCTAGGCCCTGCTATAGCAGGGTTTCCTAGGGGCCTTGACAAGAGCACGCTAATATGTTATAATGGAGAGTTATGTCAACGAAATGGAATACTGTAGATGTATACAGTATAGATACGAAGGTGACCAATATAGATGGGTCACATGAGTTACTTAAGCGTACAGAGAAACCTGTGAGTCTCAGAGAGGCGCTCAGAGTGTGTGCAGAGTTAGAGGAGGCCCAACACGTAGTCGAACTACGGAAAGCCTCTTAGAACAGTGCTGTGGGACTCCTAGGGTATCTGGGCAGCAACTCAACCCCCTACCTCTATAGCTCTATGAAGCATTCTATATGACCACAGTAAATTTTTTTTTTGGTAAATTTTTATGAGTAAATTCAAAATAATACAAGGGAGTAAATCCGAGAAGGATAGAATACTCTTATATAATGGACGTGCAGTAGCATTCGAAGATGTTGCAAAGATGTGTATCTTCTTTATAGCAAACGAAGACAACTTATACCCACCCCCTAGATTTAAAGGTGGTCAAATGTTCATAGATTATATGACAGAGGTCTTAGAGACAAGACGTGTACCTACAGATAGTAAGTATGCAATACAAAAGAACAAGGGAGTGGTTAAGGTATGAGTCCTAAATCACGAAGAATACACAAAGAAACCTTTACCACAGTCTTCACTGGCTTGTTAATTAACTATCCATTGAATCTATTGGGTCTCTATGTCTGTATTGACCTACTCGAATGGACAGACACACTCACCATAGGTAGTACCATTACTGCATGGATGACAGGTGTTGCATACACACGTGTGTATATCATACGTAGACATTTTTATAATAGGGGTGTTGCATCTAATTAGAGACCTAAGTCATGCTTAGGCATCTAATTGCACTCACTCGGGGTAGGGACAGGGAATCGAACATCACCAAGTCCACAAATACTTACACGACATGCGTGAAACCGTATTCCCATCCCCCCAGTTTTATGGTATAATAGACTTATGAAAAAATATTTAATTACGATACTATCAGTATTCACTATGACCTCTTGCAGTACATTGGATAAAGCAATTGAAATAGAAGAAATCATCAATGACCCCTACCGTACACCCTTAGAGGAACGATTAGAACGATACGAAGCCTGTGAGTGGTTATTAGAGTTGGATACATTCGAACAATATTTGATGTGTATATGTCCTACGTGTCATATATCATGAGGCATGGTTCAATGACACACTCTTTTAGTGGTAAGAAACGTAAAACCAATGCATGGAAGACTCGTACTAAGACCGCTAAGGATTATAATTGGAATGTGAGTGTGAAAACGGTAGCTCCTTACGTGCGTGAGAGTGTATACTATCCGTCGGCGTCACCTTGTGATTCCCCTAAGACATCAAATACCCTAAGTAAAGAAGAACGTCAACGTATCTCGTCCGAGTATACCATTGCACCGTCTTATAATAAGGGTGCGTATCAAGTAATACCTCGGAATGAGGTCAAACACATAGGGAGATAGTAACTTATGAGATTATTTTTAGTGTCGTACCTAGGATGTAGAATATTTAAAGACAGAAGTCCCGCTGGTGTACCACGTTTCATCGTAGAGACACCGAATTCGGTTCGATTGTACTCTTCCACATGGTATAACCTACCACAAATAAAAGGATTTATTGAAAATGAGTTTCTTTGATATTCTTTTTCTACCTTTTTACGTGTTTGCATTCTGTGTAACCCTAGGATTATGGTTTACACTCTTTATATTCGTCCATTATCAACTGAAAAAATACCTATCTTACAGGAGAACTAAATAAAACCATGAGTACTGAATTAATATTAATACATATCGGGTTTATATCTGCACTCGTTTACTTTGTGTTCCGTAGTGGACAAAGAAGTGGACGTGAAGAGATGGTGAGCCAACTCATTCACGACAAATTTGTCGACCCAAAGGCTATAATAACTTTCTACCGTGGCAATGAAGACACTGTAGAGTAACAACAAAGGATATATTATGAGAATAATTGGAATTAATTCCAGCCATGATACCAGTTTATGTATCATGGAAGATGGAGAGGTAGTAGAACTCTTCGAAGAAGAAAGAGAAAGACGTGAAAAGTATTATTCACCGACTTTAGATGCACCTCACTTACATGTAATCGACTCTAAAGGTCTTGCAGATTCATTGGTGGATGAGGAAGGTAACGTACAGGGTGAGTTAGTCTTCGCATCTTTCGATAGACGTGACATGAAACTCGAAATGGATAAAGATTATCTCATGGATAATCGTCTCATTGCAATAGAGTTTGCAGATGCACTTGCAAAGGAACAATTAACCGAAGCAAGAATCCAAGAATTAATTAAAGCCTATCCCAAAGTGGGACTTAAAGAAGACTGGCACGAAGAAATGGATGAAACCATTCATGATGAGATGTGTAAACAGTTCTTTGACGTAGACCAGTATCACTTTGACACAGAACATCACATGTATCATGCATACAGTGGTTATTATCTCAGTCCTTTCTTTGAAAAGGGTGAGAATGCAATAGCAATTGCATGGGACGGTGGTGGTGCTAAGTGCTATCATGAGACACATCCGAACTATCAAGAGATTGAATCCATTTGGAAGTGTGACTTTGACACTAAGACTATTGTTCCCCAGTGGAAGAAGATGTCTAATCACCGTATGTTAGGTGACCTTGCATCTCAATACTTTCCTAACATGTACTATGACTCAGCTCATTGTCTGACAGACTTGGAGACAGAGATAGATGGACTACCTCTCACGTTCACTAGCTTCCCTTCTAGCGGTATGAACTTCAGTAACATGAGTTATGCCTTCGGTGCAGACATTCATGGACGTGCAGCGGGTAAGGTCATGGGTATGGCATCATACGGAAGACTGTACGAAGACAGACCCGATAGATTTGATAGACATATCGTTGCACAGATGTGTGAAGAGGAATCATTTAATAATGCATGTAGTGTTATCAGACGTGCAATAGAATTAAATCCCGACTGTAAGAACTTAGTTCTCAGTGGTGGCTTCTCATTAAACTGTACAAACAATTACAGATACCTACAAGAGTTTCCCGAATTAAATATATTCGTTGACCCTGTACCCCACGATGGTGGTACTGCAGTTGGAGCTGCATTTTGGTTGCATTATCATTTAGAAAACGAATACTTCGAACCAGTAACAGAAGAAGTAACAACAGAGGAAACAGACAGTGAGTAGAATATTAGAAATCATTAGAGACCAAGACGAAGCAGTCAGATTATTGGTTGAAGAAAAACAAGTTGTTGCAATGTTCCAAGGTAGTTCTGAATGGGGCCCACGTGCATTAGGTAACCGTAGTATTTTATTTGACCCTACTAATCCCGATGCAAAACAAATTGTTAATACAATTAAGAAGAGAGAATATTATAGACCGTTTGCTGGTACTGTATTAAAAGAACATGCACATGAATATTTTGAGATGTTGCAGTTAGAAGAGTCACCTTATATGTCATTTGCAATTCAATGTAAGAAGAAAGCATACGAAGAGATTCCTGCTATCGTTCATGCAGATGGTACATGTAGAATCCAAACGGTTACTCAAGAGCAGAATAAAAATTATTACAATTTAATTAAAGCCTTGGGTGAAAAGAATGGCACCCCCATTGTATTTAATACATCATTTAATTTAGGTGGAGAATCTTTAGTAGAAACAATCTTTGATGCAATCGATACGTGTAACCGTTCCGACATTGGATTCCTTTACGTACCCGAAGACCAGCCAGATGGTATTCCATACGAATTGATTCGACCTAAGAAATCAAAAGATTTAAAAAATGACACAGAACAGGATGGTGTGTGGGAGTCAGAAGTATAAATACTTCTTATGATAGAAGTCACAGACATTGCAATTGCAAAGCTTATAGAGAAGAAAGTGGACTCAGTTAGAATGGGTGTTACTGGTGGTGGTTGCAGTGGCTATGAATATGTTTTTATCAGAGACGAATATAAAGACGGTGACCTAGAAATAGATTACGGTAAGTTTAAATTTTTAATAGATACAATGAGTCAACCCTTTCTAAAAGGAATGACATTGGATTATGAGAAACAAGGATTGAATGAAACATTTACGTTTCAGAATCCAAATGAAATAGCATCGTGTGGATGTGGAGTGAGTATTACATTTAATGAAGACATCGTCAGCAAAAGCTAAAGGTCGTAAACTACAACAATGGTTTGCTCAACTTATGGTGGACACTCTTAACCTTCACGAAGAAGACTTAGAGTCTAGACCCATGGGTTCACAAGGGGAAGATATTATAATGGGACGTGAGTCCCGAGAGAAGTTCCCCTATTCCATTGAATGTAAAAACCAAGAAACAGTCAACGTATGGAAAGCATACGAGCAAGCTTCAGAGAATTGTAAAGGGTATGAACCACTTGTGGTCATAAAAAGAAACAGACATAAACCCTTAGTGTTAGTAGATGCTGAACACTTTGTGGAATTGCATAGGAATGGCAACAAAGATGAAATCATTTAATGAGCTGATAGTCGAAGAAGACATCAAGAAGTCCGACCCCTATCGCCTTGTCGTTCTTGCAGAACGTCCCAAGAAACAATCAAAGAAATCTACCAGTGGTAAGATAGTTGGGGTTGCAGAGAAGATGGGTATGGATGTTTACAACGTGCGTATCAATGGTGCATACTTAGAACGTGATGAGGATAGTGGTAAGATTACTATTCACAATGCAGACGATGAGAAAGGATTCGAGATTGATGCAGACACATTAGTTATGATTCGTGGTGCAGTAAACACTAAAGATTCCTACCTTGATTTAATCTCTCAGATTGAACGCTACGGCATTGCAACGTGTAACCCTAGGGAATGTATCGAAGTTTGTTCAGACAAGTTTAGAACGTATCTGAGACTGCAAGAGATAGGTCTAAACCAACCACGTACCGTATTGATTCCAAACGATGAACCCGAGACTGTAGATAGAGCTCACGAAGCATTAGATAATAACTTCCCGATGATACTTAAAACATTACAGGGTTCTAAAGGTGTGGGTGTTCTATTAATCGAAACAGAACGTTCATTACAATCACAGGTCAGCTTGATTTATAAGATTGACCCCTACTGTGATATTCTATTACAAGAGTATATCGAATCAGATTACGATGTACGTGTTGTCATTGTCAACAGAGAAATCGTTGGTGCAATGAGACGAAACAAAATTACAGATGATTTCAGAAGTAATGTATCCCAAGGTGCAGATGCACAATCAGTTACATTGACAGAACTGGAAAAGGATGTTTGTCTAAGAGCTAGCAAAGCCGTCAACGGACAATGGTGTGGTGTCGACTTTATTCCTAGCAAAAACAGAAAGACTGAACCACCATTCTTATTAGAAGTAAATCATTCGCCAGGCACTGAAGGAATCTCTAGTGTTATCGGTGAGGACATTGTTAAGATGGTTCTTAAGATTTATAAAGACCGAGACATATGGAAGAAGTCACCAACAGAGTGTGGTGTATTAGAAACCATTGAAGTCGAAGGTCAAGAGATGACAGTGAAGTTAGATACAGGTAATTCAGTTTCAGCTTGTTCACTTCATGCAGAAGATTTAAAGGTTAACGGTAAGATAGTTACATGGACAACGGAAGGTGTTAAGTATAAGAAACCACTAAAGAGAATGGTTACTTTATTAAAACCAGCTGAAGACAGACCAGTCGTAGAACTTGAGTTAAACTTTCTAAACACTATATATGAGCAAGAAGTTAGTTTAGATACTAGAGGTGCAATACCGTTTCTTGCGAACCGTGACCTTATGCAACGTGCAAACTTAATGATAAATCCAGCACGTAAGTTCATGATTACAAACAAACGTGATGAAAGGGATGATAGTTAATTTATAAACAGACTTGACAATGCACTAAGCTTTATTATATACTGCTGACATGATTATGAAAACTGAACCCAAAAAAATTAATATCCAAGACCGAATGCGCGAGAAAGCAATCGATGCCTATGATGAAGTTGAGTTCCAAATCGATTCCTTTGTGGACGATAAGAAGAGCTCCTTCTCAATGTACAAATATCTTAAGCAACTAGATTATAGTTCTAAAGTAATTACCTTCATGAAAGGTAAAACACTTCAAGCACAATTAGAAGTTAAGAACGAAGAAGGTTGTGAACAGTTAGAAGAAGCTTTCAATTTCCTTACCAAGAAACAAAAGAAAGACTACATCAAATTCTTAGAGAGTATCGAATCCGATATCGATAAGTATTGTGACGAGTACAAACCAGTACGTAGAATTAAACCTATGACCCCTAAGAGGATGGTAAGGAAGCTTCCGTTCTTAGAGGAGTGGGAAGGTTACAAGTCTATAGACAAGGAAGAGATACCAAGAGCATTAGACTTGTTCACATACAATACTGCATCTAAGAAGTTTACACATTTCAGTGGCCACCTTGCAGTTAAAGGTTCTAGAATTACAGGTTATGACTTATGTAAAGAAAAGACCTTGACAGATTACAAGTTGCTTGATAGACTGGTAACAGGTGGTAATATTATTGCTCGTGGATTTATGGATGAGATTCCTAGGTCGAAGTTGAAAAACGGAAACGACTTGATTACCAAAAATACATTATTATTAAAAGTGATTAAATGATACTTATAGACTTTACTCAGACCATCATTGCTGGTCTAATGGCACAATTAAAAATGAATGGTGGAGAAATGAGTGAGGACATGTTGAGACACATGATTCTAAACTCAGTCAGAAACTATCAAAAGAAATACTCAGGCGACTATGGTGAGATAACTCTTTGCACGGATGCAGCCAATCCGTGGAGACGTGACTTCTATCCACAGTACAAAGCAAATCGTAAAAAGTCTAGAGAGGCTGACGATAAAGATTGGGGTATGATATTCGATACCCTTCACAAAGTTAAGATGGAAATCAAAGAGAACTTTCCATACCGTTACATGTATGTTGAGAAGTGTGAAGCTGATGACATCATTGCAGTGTTGACTAAACATGCAAAGGAAGATGTACTCATTGTCAGTGGAGATAAAGACTTTCAGCAATTGCATAAATACCCATATGTAACTCAATGGAGTCCCAATCTCAATAAGATGATTGATTGTCAAGACCCCGATTTATTTTTGAGAGAACATATTCTTACTGGTGATAAGTCAGATGGAGTTCCAAACATTCTATCTAATGATGATTGTTTAGACCTAGGTATTAGACAGACACCCTTAAGGAAACCTATCAAAGATAAGTACTTAAGAATTACAATTGAGAGTGACGATAAATACTATCGTAACTATTTAAGAAACCAAACTTTAATTGACTTAGAGTTTATACCAGCTGAGATAGAACAGAATATCTTAGAAGAGTTTGATGAGACTGAACCTGTAAGGGGTAAAGTATTCGACTATCTAAGAACTCATAGACTAGACCAGTTGTTAAATCATGTAGAGGATTTTACATTATGACCGAGAAAAAAAGAGGAAGAGGGCGACCTAAAGGAGCTCCCAATAAACCTAAAATGAAGTTGATTACCGAAAGAGCAACACTTCAGAAAAATGCAGATGTATATGAAATATTATGTCAAGCAAATATTGTTGCTGAGAGTAATCCAGAGCAAGCAGTTAACGGATTGAAAGTATTCAATGAAACTAATGGTGGAGTTAAGAAAGTATTGCAGTGGCAATTCGATGAGAATATTTCATCCGTCTTACCCGAAGGTAAAACACCTTACAGAGAGAACTCAGCACCTAGCTCTGATTTAACAGAAACATCACTTAGATTTGAACATAGGTTGTTCCAGTATTTTGTTACGGAACAAATCTCTGCAACTAAGAGAGAAGCAATGTGGATTGGTCTTCTAGAAGGTATTCCTAAAGAGGAAGCTGAACTACTTGACCTAGTCAAAGATGGTGTTTGGGCATTCCCTAACATCACTTCAAAAATCGTGAAAGATGCCTTTCCCGAGATTAATTGTTAACTAAATATAAGAGTAGACCGAGACTATACATATTATAAGGGAAGTTAGATACAATTTAACTTCAGTAAACAACTTTCTAGTCTAGTTCTGCTCCATGGAGAATAAATAAATTATGGCAACAAATGAACCCCAAACTGTCTCACAGTTTGCACAAGAAAAACCCGAACCAACAGAGTTAGAAAGAATCCAACAAAGGATTGCTGACTACAAAGTAGGGTTTACCGTTAATAGTGCTAGTGTTATCAATGCACTAATCCAATCGCATTTGCAAAGTGGAAAGGTCACCCAAGGTGAACTCGTACCATTGCATACTGTGACTGAAGAGTACGCTGCTGGATTAGCAGAGTACAATCAGATTGTCGAGAATGCACAACGTAGGTCTCAAGAACTTATCGCTGCAGACCAACTTGCAAAAGCAGAGGCATTCGAAAAATCACAACAAGAACAACAGCAAAGACTTGCAGACGAAAGAGTTGCAAGGAAAGAAGCAAACAATAAGATTGCACAACTTGAAGCTGTTCTTGCATCACATGGAATTGGTGTTGACTTAAACGGTGATGGAGTTATCGGTGTTAAACAAGGTACATTAAACAAAGATGGTTTTGTTGAAATGTCTGCTGAGGAAGTAGCAGTACTTGCCAAGAAACATGGATACGAAATTCCACAACCACCCGCTGTACAACAAACCCCTTTAGCAAAACCTAGTAAGGCAACAGGTAACATGGGTCTTGCACGTGCAATGAATCCTGCTACAGAAGATACAGTTGTTGTTGGAACAGACGTAGAAGTAAATGAAACATCATTCGTTGACCCGACAGAAGTCGAACCTTTCGTTCCTTTAAATACACCACAGTCTGATACAAGATATCAACCAAGTGGGAATACAACCGAGTCTTTCTTTGATGAAGTTGCAAGAGTAGAAGAAGTTGCTCAGGCAGATGAATTCGTAGAAGAGATTACAGATGAGTCCTATCAATCAATCGATAATGCAACACCCGAAGAGTGGGATGAAGCAATCTCAACCGATGAAGCTTTCAATGAGAAGGTAGCGGAAACTAAACAAGCATTCGATGAGTACGAAGAAGACCAAGGGTTTGAAGTATCAGACGAAGTAGAACCATTAGGTTCAGAGTTCTCAGTACAGGAAGAAGATACAAGAACTGAATCTGAATTTGCAAAACCAGTAATCACTGGTGGTAACTTTAAACCAAGAGCAGAAACTCTACAGACTGGTGACTCAGTAAAAGCACCAGCTGAAAAAGCAATCCCTTCATATGATAGTGAAGAGGAATTACTTGCAGCTGCACAAGCAAAGATTGACCAAAAGGTTCAAGATGATATCGATGAAAAACAATTCAACGAATCATTCGAAGAAGAGCCATACGATGAGATTACAATCCCATCAAGTGCAGAACTTGAAGCAATGACTAAGAAAGGTATTGTTACAGCTGCAGATGAGTTGAACTTTACACTTGATAAGTCTCAAACTAAAGCACAAATGATTGAGTCCTTCCAAGACCAAACAGATGAATTAATACAATCACTACAGGATGATGGGTCATTCGTATCAGCAGTCGACAGTGATGAAGGAAGTGATAATGACAATGATACTGTGCGAGACGGTGGATACTTCTAAGGAATCAGAAGTACTACCCCTTGAATTAGACAAAGTAAGTCACAGATACGTAGAACGTTTTCAAGATATTGAAGATGACGTTCTACGTTTAAACTTCCCCCTTGAATATACAATCCGTTTAGGAATCCAATACGACACCCCCTATGTAAATCTTTACCTTGATGGTAATGAGTTAATTTTCTCAGCACACGACAGAGACCAAGATGGATTACACATTAGACCGTATCTATACAACAGACATGGTGACCCAAAGAGCTGTAAGATTTCAAAAGAGAAGTCAGCACAGTTTTTTATCATACCCAAGTATTTTACTGAAGGAGTAATTGACGTTGGCGACACAATCGAGTTTTCTTACCAAGAACAGGTTTTGGATGGAGAAGAAAGACATATTAGGTGTAGACGTGTCGAAACGTAACATCCCAATAATGGCTGTTGACCAGTACGATTTTTTAGAACACCGTAGAGAACAGGAAAAGAAACATTGGGGTCGACAAGACCAAGACCAATTAAACGAACTCAGTTCTATTCTTACAGTCGAAGTTAACACCACAGAGTTATGCAATAGGACATGTTCATTTTGTCCACGTGCAAATCCCGAAGTGTTTCCAAATAGAAATTTACATATGACACCCAAGGCTGCAAAGACCATTGGAGATGAATTACATAAGAATGGATTTAAAGGTAAGATATCCTTAAGTGGATACGGAGAGAATTTACTTAACCCAAGGTTCAGAGAAATCGTTCACACCTTTAGGACAGCAGTTCCTTATGCAACACTAGAGTGTAACACTAACGGAGATAAACTCACTAGAGAATATGCAGAAGAGTTATTTGAGTTCAGTGGATTAGATTTACTCTACATCAATCTCTATGACGGAGTCGAACAGATAGAACACTTTGATGAGATAATGAAAACCATCCCCGAAGAGAAATACAAATACAGAATGCACTGGGGTGATTTCGAAACACATGGATTGATATTAAACAATCGTAGTGGAGTTATGGACTGGGTAGGAATTGAGGAGAGTACAATTGAAGCGCTACAAGGTAAACCGTGTCATTATCCTTTTTATAAAATGTTTGTTGATTGGAATGGTGATGTTTTATTCTGTTCCAACGATTGGGGTAGAGAGCATGTTGTAGGCAACTTGTTATCAGAAACCCTACATAATGTATGGTTCTCTAAACCTATGAATAAAATTAGAAAGAAATTAATGAAGGGTGACAGAAGTATGTCCCCATGTAACAAGTGCAGTGTCGATGGTAGCTTGTTCGGTAAGCAATCTTTCGACATAGTGAGTGAATATTATGAGAGTAGTAATAACAGGAAGTAGTGGTCTTGCAGCTGTAATTAAAAGAACATTAGAAGCAACACCGTATAGAGGAAACACCATCGAAGTCACACCAGTCAGATGTGATGATATCACAATGAATGGAGTAAACTTTTGGGGATTCAGAGGTCATAAACCTATGGATGTTTTAATCAATCTTGCACACCAAGACCAAGCTAAGATTCTAGATATTGCTCATGAGGCATGGGAGTTAGAGAAGACTAAGACTATTATTAATATCTCTAGCCGTGCAGCTCAACCAAACATATCTAAAGGTTACATGTACGCATCAGAGAAAGCACAACTCAATCACCTTGCAAACAATTATCAGTACAACTCTAAGAAGAGATACAAAATGACTAATCTAAACCTAGGACTTCTCAACGATGAGAACCTACCTAGTGTTAAACACCAAGATGTTGCTGGGTTTATTTACAAGCTAATTACGTCCTATCCCGACTATGAGATTGCAGACGTGACATTACAAGCACATGCAAACTACCAAGATGTGCAGAGTGACAAGGAAACTTTAAAGGATGTTTACTATCATTTACACACTGATTAGTTATAAATAATACTATGACAGAATACAACGACTTCGGATTTACAGCGATGGATGCAGATGAACTTGCAGCCATTGATACAAAGATTATCGAGAAGACTACAACTGCAACGGATGTAATCAACAAACTTGATAATTTTGTGAGACCCCTACTTGAGAATCTTGCAAAGGATTCAGACAAGGACTATATCTATTGGCCCAATAGAGTAGACATCATAAACAAGAAACTTAAAGAACTGGACGAAATACAAAAGAGTCTATAAAAGGCCTAGACAGCACCCCCCGCTTTTTGATATACTGTACTCCAATAAAGAAATAACTTAAGGAGTTACAACATGAGAAAGCATCGTGATAGTATATACACGTCCCCCGAATCCCAAATGGCCATTGTTAAGATGGGTCGAGAAATCATAACCATGTGTGAAGTAGGAGAACTACATGCAGGCAATGATGAAGAGTCATTAAAACTATGGAATGCAGCGGTCACTGCAGGCAACAAAATGACCACTGTAGGATTGACCTATTCTAGGTTTAATTCAGTGGACGACCTAACCCCCCTTGAAAAGAAAGCAGTACTTACATACGTCAAAGAACGTGCTACCGAGGCCTTGACAGCAGGCTAAGCTTTTTGGTATACTATGTATATAATGAAAAATCAAGGAGACACTATGAACCAATCATTAAAAACTAAAATCACTTCATTGACCTCTATGGCAGAGTTGAATGAGGTTATCGCACTTTGTAATGAAGTGAAGAAACTGAATGCCAAGACCTCTTTGGTCGAAGGTGCAAAAGTCTATGTAGTCCAAAAGACTAAAAGGACTTTGGGGACTTTAATCAAAGTCAAGATTTCAAGGGCAACTGTAGAACTACCAAAAGGTAGATATTCAGTTCCTTTATCAATGTTGGAGGCAGCGTAATGAAATTATCAGAATTAGTCAACGAAGTGAATCAAGAACAAGAACTCTTAGAGTTGTGTGAGACACTTTGTGAGCAATTAAATGCTGTACATCTTGAAGCATTCCCATCATTAGACTACTACAACTGGAGAGTTAATTCAGCGGGTAGGAAGTATATCAAGATTATCTGCAACAGTGGTAATCAAGATTCTGTTTGGGGATTTGTCAACAAGAAAGAATTCACTAAAGTCAGAAAAATGGAAAGAGTGAATGGTATCGTTGAAAAGGAAGTCACGTTCAAAGTGGGTGACGTTCTTGCAGCTGCTGGATGGCAAACTCCAGCATTGAACAAAGCAAGAGGTAACCTCTTTATGGAAGGTGGATACCCAGTATCTAGAAGTAACCAACATGGGCCTCATTACTTAATATGAAAAATTCAAAACAACTTAAGGACAGTGTAACTCCAAAGCATACCACGGATTGGTATGTTAAGTGGGTTGCATCTGTTTTTGTTCTAGCAGCGATGTCCCTTCGAGGTATCGATGGTATGGCACATTATGACTTAGGTCTTTCCATGATTGGAATTGCACTTTGGTTATGGGTGTCATTCTTATGGAACGATAGAGCATTGATATTACTCAATGCAGTAGGACTGCTGTTTCTATTCAAGAATGCCTTGACAATGGCTCTGGCTTTTTGATATACTAACAGTATAGGAAATTAAATAGGAAAGTAAATATGTTAAATCTAATCATCCAAACCCAGTACAAAGAAAACTATGCAGCTCATGACGAGGGTTATGTGCATGGTGTCTCTGAACCGTACTGGAAGTTTAAGGGTGGTTCGTCCTATCTGATTACAGATATCGATTTCCTTAACACGGAATATTTACAAGGTCTTGTAGACGAGACTGCATTCCTTCACACGCAGAAGAATGAGATGGCTGAGGCATACGTCCTCAATTGGGAACTCATTGATGAGAAGGATGTGTACAACCACATTGAGAAGTGGGAGTCACCTTACATTCTTGAGAAGAATGCCGAAGGTAATTGGACTTGCAAGAAGGTCACTGAGAACGGTGACTATGGTTACATGAAAAAAGAGATTTTATCAAGAGTCCAAGTTTGGACTTATGATGCAGATGCTACATGCACAACAGATGTGGCTACGTACCATGTTGAATACATCATGGTAGATGGTACTACTCTTGAGAGTGAGAAAGCTCTCGGTGAGTGGTTAGAAAATAATTTAAAGAACGAGGTAGCGTAATGATTATAAAAGAATATGAAGTAGATGATACAGGTGTTGGTGGCACCTCTCTCAAAGGATACTTAACAACCACCTATGATACCCTTGTAAGTCTTTTAGGAAAACCGACTTACATGGATGCAGACCCATATGCAAAAGTTAATTGTGAATGGTGTCTAACTGTGAAGTACTTTGAAGAAGAAGGTATGGAAGAGTATGATTATGACCGTGAAGCGGTTACAATCTATAACTGGAAGGATGGACACGTCCCTCTTAATGAGTATTCATGGCACGTGGGTGGTAAATCCTACAATGCTACGGAACTCGCACAAATGATTGTAGAGGGTAATATTAAACCCGACTACAATGCAAATTCTTAGGAGAATGATATGAGTTTAGATTACGAAAGTGCAAAACTAATTGCATCGTGTACAGAAGGTAAATTGACAGCCGACGATGTCATGAATCTAGCAACGTATGGTACTACCAACGCTGCTGACATGAATCCATTCCAAACGGAATTGGATTTCACAGGGTGTCCATGTGGGGTATTGAATTGTCCCGATGAGTATGCCCATACAACGAGTGGGTTTTAATATGGAAGCTGAAGTAGTTACAATTTCATGGATAGGTGGTTTCGTTCTATGCACCTTTATGATGGTGTTAACCTTTTTAGGGTTGCATATCAACAAACCGTTTCCATGGGAAACACGTAGACAGTTTGACAAGAATGATGTCAAATATAGAGATGGCGACAACACATGATTGTTGAAGAGAACACAATGTTAGAATTGAATGGTGTACAGATTGTACACCTCTTTCCTAACGGTTACGGTGCCAGTGTAGTCAAGCATGACATGTCATATGGCGGTAAACAAGGTTTATGGGAAATGGCGGTTCTCAAAAACGGTGAGTTGTGTTATAATACTAGTGTAACTAGTGATGTCTTAGGACATTTATCAGACGAGGACGTTGAGTTCCATCTGAAGGAGATAGAAAACTTATGAGTAATTTTCATTTGAACCAAAATCAACTAACATCGGCAGATTTGCCGTTCGAACCAGCAGAATGGTTTCCCGAATTAGACCTATTACAGGAAAGCGGTAAAATTAACATGTTTGAAGCCCCAAGATGGTTAAGGGAAAACTTCGGTTTTTCTAGAGAACAGGCAGAAATCGTTTTTAAGGCTTGGGTGGAGTATAAATCATGAAAATGAGATATTATTATTTGGTTGCTGGTGCAATTTTAGGTTTTTTGACTGGCACCCTCTCTCAGAAAGCTTATGCATTCGATGAAAATGGTGAAATTGTCTGTATGGCAAAAAATATTTACTTCGAAGCAGGTAATCAGCCGATTGCTGGTAAAATAGCGGTTGCACAAGTCGTGATGAATCGCGTTGCAGACCGAGATTATCCCGATACTATTTGTGGAGTCGTTTATCAAGCAAAGTGGAAGACTAATTGGAAGGGAAATCCAATGCCAGTTAGAAATATGTGCCAATTTTCGTGGTTTTGTGATGGCAAAGCAGATGTACCCGAAGATAGTCACACTTGGATGGTGTCATTACAGGTTGCACAGTCTTTGGCATTTGGTGAGTGGGCAGATATTACTGAAGGTGCCACACATTACCATAATGACCAAGTATATCCTTATTGGGCAGACTCATTAAATGAGACTGTAGTCATTAACAATCACATATTTTACAAATGAACATATTTTACTTACACGAAGAACCCGAAATTGCAGCTAAACTACATTGTGACAAACATGTAGTTAAGATGATTATCGAATATGCCCAACTCTTGTCAACTGCACATAGAATGCTAGATGGTAAACACTATATTGACGATTCGAGTGGACGTAGAATTCAAAGATGGAGACTTGAAGGTGAAATGGATAACTTATACAAGGCTTCACATGTCAATCACCCATCCAATATATGGGTTCGAGAGAATGCAGTTCACTACCAATTTGTATATGACCTATTTGCAGCTTTATGTAAGGAGTACACCCATCGTTATGCCAAGGCCCATTTAACGCAGGAAAAACTACTGGATTTACTAAACCAGTTACCAAACAATATTGACCTTTGTGCATGGAGAGAACCACCTCAATGTATGCCCGATGATGTCAAAATGAAATCATCTATAGATGGTTACCATAAATACTACAACAAATACAAAAAAGATTTTGCAGTATGGACTGCAAGACCAACACCCGAGTTTATGTATGCCTCTATATGATTTTTTAAATAATGAAACTGGTGAGATTGAAGAGCATAATATGTCTTATACCAAACTCGACCAATTCAAAGAAGACAACCCACACCTCAAACAAGTTATACTTGGAACGCCAAGCATTGTTGGTGGTCATGGTGACAGGGTGAAACTTGATAATGGCTTCAAAGAAGTCCTCAATAAAATTTCTTCTGCAAACCCAGGCTCACCTATGGACAGACATAGACAACGTGGAGTCAAAGAAGTTAAGACTAAAGAAATAGTTAAAAAGCATCTAGACATTCAATCAAGAAAGAAGTAGAATAGACTTATGGGTAATTTATTAGAGTTATGGGAATTAGAACACCTAGATTTACATACCGTTCAAAAGGATGGTAAGAGATTTTACACAAATGGTGATGAAGACTTTCACTATCCAAGTGTAACAACGGTTGTCGGATTACTTAACCGAGACCATATTAGATTGTGGAGAGAACGAGTTGGTGAAGAAGAAGCCAATCGTATCTCAACTGGTGCAGCCAAACGTGGTACATCATTCCACCAAGTAGTAGAAGACTACTTAAGACAAGAGAAGGAAATCACCTTCTCAGACATTATAGAAGAAAAAAGATTTAAAGGTGTCCAACCAGTACTAGATGAAATAGTACCGATTGCATTAGAGGCACCATTATTGTCTCGCAAATTAGAAATGGCTGGACGAGTAGATTGCATTGGTGTATTTGATGACATGCTATCTATAATAGATTTCAAGACTTCATCTTCCTACAAGGAAGAGTACATGGCAAAACCTTGGTTCTATCAAATGACTGCATATGCAATCATGGTGGAAGAACTTACAGGAACACCAATCGAAGAGATTACTGCTATTGTGAGTTTAGAAAACGGTATGTTTCAAATCTTCTCAGCAAACCCTATGGACTATGTTGAAGATTTGTACAAATTGAGAAAACAGTATGGTAATCTACACGGAGTATAAAATTGATAAGTAAAAAAGAATTTACGGAACAAGTGGAAAAGTTATTGATAGGTGGTAAGACCGATGTTATGGGAGCAATCATAAAAGTTTGTGATGATAACAAAGTCGAACCCGAATCAGCGAAGAGGTTAATATCCCAACCTCTCAAAGAAAAGTTAGAAGCTGAAGCAACTAATTTGAAAATGATTAATAGGGGTTCATCATCACAAGGAACTATTGCTAGTTTCTTTAACAAGTAAGGTAATTATGAAAAAAGGTGATATCGTCACAGTAGTGGCAATCAGTGGGGAGTATGTAGGTGAGTATGACAGTCAACGTGATACGTCTATTACATTAACCAACCCAAAAATGATAGTTCAAAATCCCGAAGGTGGAATGGGTTTTGCAAGAGGCGTAGCAGTAACAGGATGTCAGAATCCCGAGACAATTACGTTTAACAACTATGTGTTTACAACAGAATCAAACGAAGGTGTTGCTGACGCATATGAAATTGCAACTGGAAAGAAAGAAGCTCCTAGAGTTGAAGTTCCAGCAGAGAAGAAGATTATTACTTAATGACTTCTAGAGAAGGATATGATGCATACACTTTATACCTTGGGATAAAATTACATTTTCACTCCAAGGGATATGATTTCGTTAAGTATAACGGAAAGGTGAAGTCAGACATCAACTCTTTCTTAAAAAGAAAAGACAAATACCATTTTGGTAAGTTGTACAGAACGTATAAAGAAGAACTGCAAGACTTCTACATTGCAAATCTATCACACAAAGATTTCTGGGCGGGTGACCTTCTAGATAAAGAATGTGATAAGAGATATAGAGAGTGGAAGAAGAGAAATCAGAAGCTTAGTTATATGTTCGAAACAGAAGTGAACGACTTGATACGAAAGTACAAGATTCAAACACAACTGAAAGTAGTTGACGGTCAACACCCTAGACTACTTAAATCTTATATGAGTAAGGATGTAAGTTTAGAGACCATTTGTATCATGGATGAAATAATTGGTTTCACGAAGGACTGGGAAAGATTGATTTCGGAAAAAGTCGTCTACCCCGACTTACACATTAAGATAAACAAGTATAAGTCATTCATAAGTTATGACGTTAAGAAATACAGAGAGAAACTCCTAGAGATATGCTCTTAAGATATGTACCGATTGGCCACATAACATTATATGTATAAAAACATCAAGCTCAAGAATGACTAAATACACAGTACATTTCAAAAACCCTCTTGTAGGATTAGTAAGAGTGTACTATAATAGGAGTATAAGAACTAAGGTTTTTATACATGATAAAATGCAATAAAATGCGATATAATTGTACGATAAAATAGGAGAATACAATGTCAAGTAGTTTAGATAAACTAAGAGCTGCAATGGAATCAGCTTCCCCAACAGGCGGAGAAAAAAAATCCTACTCAGACGACACTATGTGGAAACCCGAACTCGATAAGAGTGGTAACGGTTACGCTGTAGTTCGTTTCTTACCCACCCCCGAGGGAGAAGAGATGCCATGGGTATCATATTTCGACCACGGTTTCCAAGGGCCAGGTGGCTGGTATATTGAGAAGTCTTTAACGACTCTTAATAAACAAGACCCTGTATCAGAATACAATACTCAGTTATGGAATACTGGTGTTGAGGCAAACAAAGACCAAGCACGTAAACAGAAAAGACGTTTACACTATGTGTCTAACATCCTTGTTATCTCAGACCCTAAAAATCCTGCTAACGAAGGTAAAGTGTTCAAGTACCGTTTTGGTAAAAAAATCTTTGAAGCACTCAAGGAAGCAATCTCACCAGCATTTGAAGATGAGAAAGCAATCAATCCTTTTGACCTTAGAGAAGAAGGTGCAAACTTTAAGATTAAAATTAGAAAGGTAGATGGTTACTGGAACTATGACAAATCAGAGTTTGACACACAAGCACCTTTATTTGATGATGAGCAAAAGCTTGTAGATGTGGTAAACAACCTACATAGCTTAAGTGGAATTATTGCACCAAGTGAGTTTAAATCTTACGAAGAGTTAAAAGAGAAACTCGATAGAGTTCTTGGATTAACAGGTGCAGTAACTAACTCTACAGCTGAGTCAGTTGCAGATGATTTGGAAGAACTTCCATGGTCAGATGTTAACACGTCTCCAGTTGCAGAAGAACCTGTAGTTGCATCAGCAGAATCTACTCCTCAAGCAGAAGAAGATGATGCGATGGACTACTTTAAGAAACTGGCTGCTGATAGTTAGTAGTTAGATTTCTTATTTGGGGCAGTCGTGTATATTCAAAATGTGTCCTTGAAAAAAGACGACTGCATCACTGAGACCGTGGAAAAAGATTGGGGGTACTCAGTAAGGGAAAGGTCAATAGCATATAGCGGATTGGTCGGTGAAGAACGGGTTGCTGTAAGGCGTGGGGTGACTTCACATTTTTTAAGAGAAATATTATGCCAAGTGTAACACCAAAAATAAATCCAAAGAATCGGAACGTAGAAGGGTTCGACCAACTACTTCGCAGATTTAAAAGGGATTGTGAAAGAGCTGGTATAGTTCAAGAGTGTAGGGATAGGAAGTATCATATCAAACCTAACACTATCAAAAACGAAAAGAACCAACAACTAAAAAGACGTAAGAAACTAGATGCAAAAAGAGCATCAATGGGTAGACGAGGATTTAGGTGATATCATGTCTTCCAAACAATGGCACGGTGGCAAAGGTTCACAACGTAGGAATTCAGACGAATCAGCATATGCTGACAACTGGGATAAAATCTTCGGTAAGAAGAAACCAGTAGTTAAGGTTCGTAAGGAAACACCATCACACGGACGTACTCAAGTCCAAAGAGATAAAACCAAATACAATCGAAAGGTAACTAAGGCAGATATCCTTAGAGGCCCAGACTTAATCTAATTCTGATTTACAACTGCAGTTCTATTAATAGTACTATCTGTGGGTCTAGGATTAGGTGATGCAGATATCGTATTGTTGGTTACATTGTTATTAGTGTTTTGTTGTGCAACAGATGTAATACTAGGGTCGGGTCTCTTGGGGCCCATTTCTTTAGCACGGTCTGCTGAGTCTTTAATCCTATCACCTTGGTCTCTCTCTAAACGAGTCAGTTCCATTCTCTCTTTCTCTGTAAGACCTTCACCCTCATCAAAGAATTCATCATCTGTTTGTTTTCCTTGGAGTTCATTTCTTCTTTGTTGAGTTGCAAGGTCACCAGCGTTTGCTGGGATGTAGTCTTCTCTTGTATCAAGTTCTTTCTGAGCTCTATTAATATCTAGGACTTCAGCTGCTTGTCTTTCTAGCAACTCTTCAGTGGTTACCCCTTTTGTTCCGTTTTCGAAACTCAATCCGTTCTCAAAAAATCGACCATCTAACTCACCCTTGTCTGCTTTTTCTTGATAGAACTCTCTCTTCTGTTCTTCGGTTGCATCTTCACCATTGATTTTTAAGTTACTGAATTTAACTCTATTTTCAACTTCTTGTTGTCTTGCATCCATGATATCTTGAACATTGAAATAATCCTGTTCAGATTCATTCCTTTCTTGCAGTAAATCCTTAGATGAGATTGCATCCATTGCTATGTCTTGGTCAACATCAGCCTCTGCTTGTTCCATCATCTGTTTCTTCATCTCTTTTGCTTCTTTGTCACCTCTACCCCAACCCCAGTTGAGTGCATCTTCACCGAACTCTGCTTTTAATTTTGCATCAATTTCAGCTTCTTTAGCCTGCATGGCAATTTCTTTTTGTTCTTCTTGAAGTCTTTCCTTTTCCTTTTCCTTTTCTTTGATTACTTCTTTCTTAGCATGTTCTGCCTCTTCTTCTTCAGAGGTTAGACCTAAGAAACTTTTGATACCGAACACCTTATCAGAGAACCAGTCCTTTACTTTCTGCCAGACTTCTAGGAAACCATCTACAATGTTGGTAACTACTTCTGTTACCTTAGTCTTCATCATTTCAAATTTTTCTAGGATTTGGTCTTTGAACTTCATGAATATAAGAACTAATCCAACTGCAAGAAGTAAAACACCAGCTCCGATTAGTACAAACGGTGATGCAAGTATTGCTGGGATTGCAGCTAACATTGCTGGGATTCGTGCAAGTAGAGATACAAACCTTGTTGCACCTTTCATTAACATCTTAGGTGCCATCTTAATTGCTTTGAGTCCTTTACCGCCCATAGTCTTTGCACCGTTCTTCATAGTGTTACCTAAGTCAGACATCTTACCTTGGAAAAGTTTTGCTTTCTCAGAGAACATATCTTTAACAGGTTGAAACTTCTCTCCGACTTTATTTTTTACATTAGAAACTTTACTAGTAACACTATCCTTTGCAGCTGTGAATTTTTCACCCATAGCACTCATCTTTTCACTTGCTGAAGTTTTCATTGTGGTAAAGAATGCACCTGCTGATGCGACTAGGGCCCAAAAGAGGTCTTTTAATTTATCTACTGGATTACCAAGTTTATCACCTAAGAATTTACCGAAATTCTTAAACTCAGTCCCAACAGTTTTTAAGTTGTTACCAAACTTAGTGACATCATCAAGCATACCACCGATATCCAATAGTCCACCAGTAAGGTCTTTTATTGCACCCGAGAAGTTATCAAACCTTTCACTAGAAGATGCCTTTTTCATATCTTCCGTAAATTTTTCTTCTAACTTGATTCTCTCTTCTTCGGCTTCTTCAAGCTCTTTGTTTGCTTTTTCTATTTTGGCTGCACGGAACTTTTTGATTTCAGTTTCCTTTTTATCAATCTCTTGTTGAATCTCATCAATCTCTTTTTGTTTCTGAAGACGGTCTTCAATTCCATGAGTGATATCATTATCAATATCAAACTGCTTTCCTGCAGCTTTACGTTTCATCTCATTGAGTGTCTTGTTACGATTGATTTCAGCTTGTTCTTCTTTGAGAAGTTTATCTCTTGCATCGGTGGAGGCAGTAGACTTGGCCTTATTCTTTTCGAACTCGGTCTTGTCAAAATCTTCCATTGCTTTGGCAAGTTTCTTTTTAGATAGAAAGCCAGAGAACGTGTCCCTAGTATCCTTACGAATATCTGCAGCGGAGATTGCAATCTCCTTGTTTACTTCTGCAAGATTATCCACTAGACCTTTGAAAGGTTTGTTCAACCCCTCAGAAGCTTTACCTAGTTTATCTGCAAGTTCCTGTGCTTTCTTATCTATTTCGTCTGCCATTGGTTATGTCCTAGTTAGGGTTATCGTCGCCGTGTTCTTTCGCTGCACTTGAAGTGTATAGTCCAAACCAAGCTGCTCCAGCACCGACTAGTACGGAAATTAATCCCGACTGTTCTAGTGTTGGGTCTGCCAAGTCCATAAACCAAAATGTTGCATAATAAAGTAGGTACATGTAAATACCTAGGAATGCACGAGGTATAATTCTCCATGCATCAATTGTCTTGGCTGCAAATATCCATTTTTGCCAAGGGTTCTTTCTGTCTTCTTGAGTTAGTTCAAAGATTTCCTGTTTCAGTTCTCCGATTTCAGAAACCATGCTCATAAACTTTTTCAAGTCAATCTCGACTTCATTACGACTCATGTCGCCTTGAAATTTATCCATATCGCTCATTAGTGTGTCCTCTAATTATTATCTGTTTTGTTTATTCCTTTCGGCCTCCTCTTCGAGGTGGTTCAAAAGGAGCTTAATGTAAATCTCTCTTTCCCATGGCATCATGTCTTCCAACTCATTCAATGAATATTTGTGGTGTTGCATCATTTGGAAATTAGTATTGTAATAGTTTACTAATCCCTCATGAGAAAGAGCCATTAAAAAAAAGAGTTTATACCTTCTAATACTCTTTTGTTTTCTCTTTCACAAACATTACATTTCCATTCTGCAGTATGAGAAAGTTTAGGTAGGTCGTCAAACCAGTCACCTAACAATTCTAACTGCTTATAAGTTAGAGAATCAATGAATTCATCTAAATCAGATTTACTCATGTCACTCTTATCATAAACTTGTTCATCATCAAAGATAGATGTAATAGAATTCTTAACTACATCTAGTCCAACGTCTGCATCAGCTTGATTCAAACTAGTAGACTTGATGTCTTTAACCAAGGGTGTTCTAACTTCGATACCAACAGTGTCACTTATCATGACCGTATTGGATGTAGGTTGTTCACCATTAGCTTCAATTTCATCTAAGTTGATACCGATTTTCTCAGTACCAGTACAGTCTTCAGTTCTGCATTGTAACGTTAGTTCTATCGTTTCACCTACAGATACAGCACGAACCTTTAAAAATAGATATTCTAAATCTATCATTGCAAGTTCATCTGCATTTACTTTATCAAAAGTAACTGCATTGATTAACTCCTTTACTGCATTCAATGACTGTACAGCATCTTCACTTTCTCTCGCAAGTATCAATACCTTTTGTTCTTTTACAAGAAACGGTCTAAACTTTACCTCAGTACCGTCACTTGGTAGCACACACGTATAGGTGGGTGCTGATTGGATTGGTAATCCCATAATTTACTCCATATTGTAATTAACCGCCACCAAATATATTTCTAAATCTGTTTGCAGCTGAATCGACTTGACTTAACTTCTTAAAGTATCCGTCAGCCTCTTTATTGAAACGTCCCCCAACTTTTAATGCTGTGAGCGCTCCATCTAAAACTTGTCCACCTCTATTTATAGTTTTCAACGGAGTCAATTCTTTCCTTTTAGTTTGTAACTTCTCATACTCTTCTTGATAGCTTCTGTTTGGTTTTCTCTCTTCTACTAGGTATTCGGTTGTCCAGTTTCTATACTGGAATGTTGCACTAATTTCTAAGATTCCTTCTTCGTCTGCACCAAAATTCATTGCATCAAATGATGAAGGGTACACATCATAATACGTATATTTCATTGACTTTGTCTCATCCTTTCTCAATGCATACACTTCCATTGTACCGATATAAGTATCTAAGTATTTCATTACTGGTATCTGTGCTGAACCAACTCTGCTTGTATCATCCGTTCCTTGGTAAATCCAATTATGCCATGCTTCTATTAATGCACGGTCATGGAATGATTGGTCACAGAGAAATGATATATCAACAAACCCACCTTGGTCTACAGTTCCATCGGGGATTTCATATCCCGAATTGTATTGGTCTCTTGTATTAGTTCCTAAAGATGAACCTTCCATATCTACACTTCTACATCTAAGCATATCACCTTCTGTAAATTGCCACCCTAGGGTTGATGGTGATAAAAGAGAAACATCGAATAGGTTTGCTCTTGCACCTGTATCAAAGTTTGCTTTAAATGTGTCTATTGTTATACTCATTAAATTTTCCTTCTACTGTCTGCATATACAGTGTTTGCGTTTACATTAAATTGTGCTGTTGGCATCATCATTAATGTTTCCCATTGTTCTCTTGGTACTTTAACAATTCTTGCACCGATATGAGATGTTAAATATCTTTTGATACACGGCCCGGCATTTCTTAGACCACTTTCTATTTGGGTCAAGTCATAGTCTACAAGCATTCTATCATCATCCTCACCTTCCATAGTAAATTCAAATAACTTACTTAACAAAGGTACTCTCATTGTAGGTGAGATGTAATGGATATTGATTCCTAAAAATCCATTGTTATATAATTCTAATGGTACGACAATTGGATACTTATCCCAATACGGCAATGTGTCTTTCCACTTTGCATCATAATGGAACATGTATACTCCACCTTGTCTCAGTCCAGTATTAGTGACCGTGTCTAATCCTTTCATAATCTTTATTGGTTTGATTTTTAAATCACGGACGTTTTGTCTAAACCATTGCAGACTATCTTCGGTTCCCGATTCTATTTCTTCGGGTAACATTTTTGCTACAGTTGATAATACTTTAGATACCATAGAACTATTTATGCATTTTAGCCTACAATAGTAAAATTAGTTTCAGTAACTTTTCTGTTATTTGGATTTAGTTCTAGGAAGGAACCTAACTCATCTTCAGTGATGTGACCACGAACGGTCACTGGGCCACTTCCGAATAAATCTTTGATACTATCATCACAGGTTCCTATCAGTTTAGGACGTTTGCCGTCATATAATTTTCTAAGGTCTAGATAGTATTCATACATTGTAGGACGGTCTTCAGATATGTGGAATTCAATCATACCCTCAACATCAAAAAACCTTGCATGTCTACCTTCGGGTATGGGGAACTGGTCTATCCATTCTTGATATGTAACTTGTTTATTGTCGGGAAGATAATTTGAGTCATCCCAAATTACGAATTTTGATTCATAAGCTTTACATTGTATCATAGCATTTACACGAACGGAGCCTGGATGTACTCTCCACCTACCATTAGGTTTAATCCAAGCTTGGGGTGTAGAGTAAAACCCCACTGATTTGTATTGGTCGATTAACCACACTAATTTCTGTGATTCGTTTCTTCTACTATCTTCATCTGTTCTATTGATTGCAACATCTTTATGATGTATAGTTTCCAGCAAATTCTTTGCAAACATCTTAGGATGATATGGGTGCCATTGCTTACATTCACCTAGGGTTGCAAACTTAGGGATAGATGTTTTAGACTTCTCTTCAAAAGCACTTTGTAATTTATCTTCAGTTATATGCATTAATCCTCTCTTCTACTAGTTTAATATCTTTGGGTGTGTCTACTGATAGACCAACATCATCTACATGAACCATTAGAACCTTATACCCATGTTCTAGGAACCTTAACATCTCAACACTTTCAGCTTTCTCTAAAGTCTGCATAGGTAATGTTGAGAATTCTTGTAGACGTTCTTTACTGAATGCATACAAACCAAGTTGTTGATTTACCTTTGCATCCTCACCTCGTGGGAAAGGTATACCAAGACGTGAGTAATACATTGCACAATGATGTGAATCAAACACAACCTTTACTACATCGTTGTCCATTACCTTATACGGCTCTTTGATTAACACATATGCATTTGCAACACCAAGTGTGGGGTTAAAGTAATCACATAGTCTATCAATTGCTTCGGGGTCAATCAAGGGTTCATCACCTTGTATGTTGACATAGATATCTGCATCTATTTGTTCAGATGCAATTGCACATCTATCTGTACCAGTTGCACAATCATCATCAACTCTTATACAAGGGATGTTAAATATCTCACAATGATATTCGATTCTGTTATCATCCGTAACCACGTAGACCTTGTCTAGTTTCTTCGACATCGATGCACGGTCATAGGTTCTCTTAATCATAGATTCACCACAGATTAATGCAAGGGGTTTACCCTCAAATCTAGATGAACCCCAACGGGCAGGTATTAAACCGACTCGATTGAACTTGCTCTGTTCCAACAACATTCTATATCTCCATATCCATATTCTGCGTAAATAAAATCAACACCAGCTCTGTCTGCACAATCCATATCGACTTGCATGTCACCCACATAGACTGCGTCTTTTGGGTCTACATTACAATGTGCAAGTGCAATCAATAATTGGTCGGGTGCTGGTTTACCTCTCCAATCATTATCGGGACAAACGACTGCATCAAACTCAACATCTAACTCATCCAAAATAGCATGAGCTCTGCCTGAATGCTTTGAAGTTACAACCGCTAACTTTTTACCTTCAGCCTTTAAACTTTGTAGGTGTGATTCAACACCATCATAAAACTTTATCATATCGGAGTTCGCTGAAGATGCTTTATTATACTCTGCCATCAATTCATCTTGGTCAGTGAGTATACCTATCTCAGTTAAGATGTCTTTAAAGGGTTTCCCGATATGCTTGAAGTAGTCTTCAAATGGTTTTCCAGTTTGTAAGGAGATAAATGACTTCTCCATGTTACTTTTTGAGTCAATCAAGACCCCATCCAAATCAAATACATATAATTTTTTCATTTTTTCTCTTTCCTCGGTAGTAGGTGGTCTTCTGTTAGTATGCGAAAACCTAGTTTCCTATCTTTGCAGAAACTTTCTGCAGCTTTGAACTTTGCTTCGTTGACAACATAGGTTGCAACCTCTTTATAGTAACGTTGTGTCTTACGTTTTGGTTGTTTTGGGGGTTTAGTTTGTTTCTTTGGTTTAACCTCAATGATTTCACGTAGTATTTTGCCTGATGCATTCTTATACTTTATATAGAAGTCGGGAAAGTACCTATGTGGTCTCTTATCTAGTGGTGAAATGTACGGAATTATGATTTCTTCACTACCCCATTCCAAGATATTACTGTTCTCATCACAGTAAACCATGAATCTTCTTTCCCATAAAGACCTATAGTAGATTTTTGTGGGGTCTCCTTTGTATTTTTTGTAGTTCTTTGGTTTGAACTTACCCGAATATGCCATAAATAACAGTAACCATAATTAACAAGAACTATTTATAGGGATTCTGAATGCCGAATATCAACAAAATACTAGATAAAGTATCACAAGCAAAGAGTGCAGTAAAATCTCTTAAAGGAACAGCTGCAAAACTGAGTGGAAAGGGTTATGACCTAAAAAATATCAACGCAGGTAGTCTAGGTGCAGTTGCAGACCAACTTGCACAACAAGCAGAGGCTGCACAAGCAACACTCGACAAAAGACGGTCTTCTCTAGAAAAGAATAAGTCATCAAAACAAGCAAAACAACAAGCTAAGAAATCACCCGAAGTAAGAGTTAAAGAACTACAGTACCCTATCGGAGAAGAGTTGCAGAACTTTCTTATATTCACAACTCTACCTAGAACTGCTAGGAACGCAGATGGTGCTAATAACAAAAATTTGTTACATACAGAAAAGCTTGAGATTGCATTATACGTTCCCGATGAAATAAGTGAAGGGGATGTGAAAGCAAACTACTCAGCACAGTCAGTTGGTGCTGGTATTAGACGAGGACTTGCAATAAAAGATTCATTCAATGGTAAAATGGATGGTTCAACATTACAGGCAACTGGAACTGCATTAGAGGGA
>Ga0206131_10000053_pt1 | contig 150148 bp, 108 predicted proteins | sample Helgoland_Spring_FD_148636 | JGI IMG/M metagenome (GOLD analysis project Ga0206131, IMG submission 148636) | Pelagic subsurface seawater microbial communities from Kabeltonne, Helgoland, North Sea - Helgoland_Spring_Bloom_20160517_1 | ecosystem: Environmental > Aquatic > Marine > Epipelagic ...
AGGCAAATTTTCTTTAATCCATTTGGTGGCTTTAAAAAAATCTAGAGCATTGTTGTTGTGCTCTTCCATTCCGGTAGCAACAGGAAAAATATTGGGATCGAAAATGATGTCTGATGCCGGAAAACCAACTTCATTTACCAAAATATTGTACGCTCTTTCGCAAATTTCGATTCGCCTCTGATAACTATCAGCCTGGCCATTTTCATCAAATGCCATCACTATTACTGCTGCTCCGTACAATTTTACCAATTTGGCTTGGCGTTTAAACTCTGCTTCGCCTTCTTTTAAACTGATTGAGTTTACAATTGATTTTCCTTGTACGCATTGTAAGCCAGCTTCTATAATTTCCCATTTTGATGAATCAATCATGATGGGAATTCGAGAGATTTCAGGTTCAGATGCAATTAAATTTAAGAAGGTAATCATGGCTTGTTTGCCATCTATCATGCCTTCGTCCATATTTACATCTAATATTTGAGCACCACCTTGAACTTGGTCTAATGCCACTTCTAATGCTTGTTCGTATTGGTCTTCTTTGATCAATCGCAAAAACTTACGCGAACCTGTTACATTGGTTCTTTCGCCTACGTTGATGAAGTTAGAATCGACGGTAAATTCTAGAGGTTCGAGACCGGAGAGTTTGAGTGAGGAGTGAGGAGTAGGGAGTTGATTTATTTTTTTCATTTTTTGAGCAGTTGGTTGATGGCTTTTGGCTTATAGCTTTTAGCCATTGGCTTATTTAAGTTTATTGATGAAACTTGATATTTGTTTTTCTTCTTCTACAAGAATTTGAAGAAGTTCAGAAACTTTCTTTGCGGGAAGTTTTCCAGCTTCAGAAAGCAGAATTAATTGTGATTCGAGTTCATATGCAGAGCCTAGAGAAATTTCTAAAAATCTTTTGAAATCTTTTTCACTTGACCTAGATGCTCCTTCAGCAATATTGGAAATAATTGAAAATGCGGTTTTACATATATGTTGTCCAAAAACATAAAAATAAGGCTTCTCCATTTTATCAGAAAGCTCAATGGTTTTTTTACCAATCTCTTTAGCTTTTAACCAAATTTGAAATTCTTTGTATTTTCTCATTATAATTGATTATCGTTCTTTTGCCAAAAGCCAATTGCTAACTGCCAAACGCTTAAATTTCATTATTTAATTAATATTTTCTCCTTTATTCAAAACTTCCAACTAAAACTTTAGGCTTTTAACAACTTCGCCATCTCCCTAATATGCTCCGGCGTTGTTCCGCAGCAGCCGCCAAGAATATTTACCAATCCATCATCGATATATGGTTTTACTTGTTGGGCCATGGTAACTGGGTCTAAATCGTATTCGCCAAATTCGTTGGGTAAACCAGCGTTTGGGTGAGCACTTACAAAAAAGTTTGATTTTCCATTGATTGCTTGCAAATGGGGTTTAAGTTGAACAGGACCTAAAGCACAGTTGAATCCAACACTTAACAAAGGCATGTGACTTATGGAAACTAAAAATGCTTCAGGTGTTTGTCCGCTTAAAGTTCTACCAGAGGCATCTGTAATAGTGCCAGATACCATAATGGGTAGTTCAACTCCTTTTTCTTCGTAGGCTTGTTGAATGGCAAAAAGTGCTGCTTTGGCATTTAAAGTATCAAATACAGTTTCAACCATTAAAATATCTGCACCTCCATCTATCAATGCTTCGGCTTGTTGCTTGTAGGCAATGCGTAATTCATCAAAAGTAACAGCCCTAAAAGCAGGATTATTTACATCTGGCGAAAGAGAAGCAGTTCTGTTGGTTGGTCCGATTGAGCCAACTACAAATCTTGGTTTTTCTGGAGTTGAAAATTCTTCGGCAGCTTCTTTGGCAAGTTTGGCTGATTGATAATTGAGTTCATAAACCCAATCTTCTAATCCATAATCTGCTTGAGCAATGGTGGTTGAACTAAAGGTGTTTGTTTCGGCCAAATCAGCACCTGCCTCAAAGTATTTTCTATGAATATCTTTAATGATTTCAGGCCGGGTAATAGAAAGCAAATCGTTATTTCCTTTAAGAGATTTTGGATGATTTTTCAATTTTGGTTGATCCCTAAAATCTTCTTCTTCAAGCTTGTGACGCTGAATCATGGTTCCCATGGCACCATCCAGAATTAAAACTCGCTTTTTTAAAATTTCTTGTAATTGTTCTTTTTTTTTCATTTTCTTGTTTTCAAATCGAAGTTTGATAAATCAGCTATCAAGAAAATGAGGGTAAAATGGTTGAGCTGGGCTCTTCCACTTATCTCTTCCCGACAAATCGGAATTGGAATTGGCACCTTTCCAAATGTTGGAGGTTGCCAAGGTTTCAAAGGGCCAATCCCTCCACCTTTCTTGATAAGCAATGCGAATGTAGGAATAGATTTATTCTGTTTTGCAATTTTCCGGGTTTTTCTTTTGTAGAGCTTCTCTTACCCAATATTCAACAGGATTTAGACTTATAGCCAAAGTAATATTCATCAACAATTGGAATATGGGAACTTCGCCAAAAATGGGTACTAAAAAAGCCCCCAATAAAAACATTGCCTGTATCATCTGTTTCATCAGCTAAAGCCTCTTCATTTGTTGTTGTTACTGAACTTCCAATAGCCAATGCCCAAGCTAAGGAACCATTTGAATTAAACTTTACTACAAACCTGTCTTTTGCCCCGTAATTTTTAAAAGTTGTTGCTGTAGAGTTTGTATCAGTTACTGCATGAGCATTTGTACCTAATCCCTGACAAAATCCATCTGATATTATATTATCGTTGCCATCGTAGGCAATATCGTGGGTTTGGTCGGCTAAAAAACCACCAATGGCATAGTGGCTTTTGTAATTGATTTGAGAAAAGGAAGTTGTTGCTATTGCTAAAAAAATAGCAACAACAAATTGGAGTTTTACTGTATTTGTTCTCAAAATCGTGGCTTTGAGGTAAGCTAAATTAGGAATTGTAAATTGAATTCAATTTCAAATTACATTAATAAATAAGAAAATACAGCGATTATTTTAGGTTTAACTACGTTGTTTACCTTAATTAAAAGAGACTAATTTCTCTTTTATAGGTTTTCTGAATAGTAAAACACCTAAAACCAAAAGAATTAAATATGGTAATCCCATGATATATAAAATACCATTGTTTAAACCTTTACCTATATCAGAACCGCCTGCATATGAAGACTCAGCAGCAAATCTACACATAGAACATTGGGCAAAAATATCAGGAGCTAAAAGCAGAATGAAAAGAGAGGTAAGTGCAATTTTTTTATTCATTTAATTGTAGTATGGTGCTAAAAACAAAAACACTAAAACACCAGTAAAGGTAACATACAACCAAATGGGATAAACAAATTTTACCATTTTTCTGTGTTTAGCGATATCTCCAATAAAACCTCTGTAATAAGCCAATAAAATAAATGGCAATGAAACTCCCGCAAGAATAATATGTGTTACTAATATGAAATAATAAATACCTAAGAAATCACCACCATATTTAGTTTCATCGGCAAACAAATGATAAAACACATATGATAACAAAAACAAAACTGACAATAGCATTGCAGAGGTATTTAGGTATTGATGAAGCTTAACTTTTTTGTTTTTTATTGCAATTAACGAGGTAATTAACACTAAAAAACATGAACCATTAATAATTGCATTTAGCATTGGAAAAATTCCAATAAAAGATGGCGCATTTCCAGGCGATGGTAATTCATGTAAAATAATTACCAAACCAAAAACAACTGCTGTAAAAGCATAAATACTGTAAATTATTGCTTTATTTTCTTTCCGTACAATTACTCCATCCATGCATTAAGAATTTTTCTTAGGGATAAATTCTTCGGCTTTTAATACTTTGATAGCATCAATCATTTCCTTTACTTCAAGATATTCAGCTCCATTATAATATCCCCTAATGTGATTATTTCTATCAATAATAACAAAGAAACTAGAACCTTTGTTCTCAGAATAATCTTCTATTAGCAACGAATTAGTGGCAAAGTTTTTCGCCAATTGATTTTCGGTCTTGCATATTTTCCAAAGTGAAGCACTTGGATTACTTTCTTGGATAAAGTTTTGGTATTTTAACGAATCAACATTTTCCGCATCAACTACTAAAGAAATAAACTTTAAATCTGTTCTTTTTTCAAATTGAAGCTGCAATTGGGCTAGTTCTGCCAATATTCTTTTTGATGGAGAATTTTCACAATCGATACAAATAAAAGAGAATACCTTGGTGTTTTTATCTATTGTAGATAAAGAAACTTCTGTTTGATTTTGATCAATTAAAACGAAACTAGGAATACTATAATAAGTAGTATCTACTCTCTTCTTTCCAGGCTCTGCAATAAATTCTTTTGGGCCAAAGTGAGGCAGCCTAATTATTTGGTGTTTTCCAGTTGAAAGGAAAACGTATAATAAAGATGGAAAAAGTAGAATAAGAAAAAGGATAACCCACTTTCTTACTGTGGTGTTTTGCATAATTTATAAACCAAGTGCTTGCCTTACATTGTAAAGTACCGAAGCGTCGTTTAATAAGATAAACAACAAATACATAATGAAAAGTGCATAAGGTGCTAAAATAACCAAACGTAATGCTTTTCTCTCATCACCGAGGTGCATGAAAACCATAACAATGTATCCTGCTTTAACTATTGTTAGAAGAATAAATGAAATTTTTACTACACTCCAAGGGAAACCAATTGAATTCCAAAATACTCCTAAAAGTACCTCGGCTGCAGTAATAATTGTTAATAGTGCAGTAACGAACCAAATTTTCTTTCTTATAGCTTTTCCCTCCTCTGCAGAGTGATGAGAATCTAATGAGTATTCAATAATATCGTCTCTTTTCATTTTAAAAAGGGATTAAAGTAAGTAGTAAAAAGTAAAAACAAACACCCAAACTAAATCAATAAAGTGCCAATACAGGCCAACTTTTTCAACCATTTCGTAATGGCCAGTTTTTTCATATTTTCCATTGATTACTCCTAAAAGAATAATAAAGTTTAAAACAACTCCACTAAACACGTGGGTTCCGTGAAAGCCTGTTACAAAAAAGAAAAATTGGGTGTAATGAACAGCACCCGGACCTCCATTTGCTGCGGGATAAGGATTTTGTGCTAAAGTAGCGTTGTCTGCCCAAGTTGAAATTAATCCATCAGGACCAGCAATGTATGAACTCCACTCCCAAGCCTGAGATGCTAAGAAGAAAATACCTCCAACTACAGTTAAAGATAACCAAAGTATTACATTCTTTTTATCCATTCTATGACCTGCCTCAACAGCCAAAACCATTGTTACAGAACTTACAATAAGTATGAAAGTCATTAGGGCCACATACATTAAAGGCAAATGAGCATGAGTAAAAGGAAAGTGAAAGAATATTTCTTCTGAAACTGGCCAAGTATCGGCAAATTTGTGTCTCATAAAACCTAACGAGGCTAATAAACCTCCAAAGGTTAATGCATCTGAGATGAGGAAGAACCACATCATCATTTTACCGTAACTTACACTAAATGGAGACCTTCCGCCTCCCCATAGTACATTTGTATCTATTGCTTTTATAGCTTCACCAGACATTTAGAATGATTTTTTTGTTGGTGCAATTTTAACGAATAAAAAGTAAAAACAGCAACAAATAGAGCCATAAAATATCCAAAAAGTGCCAATAAGTTGCAACTAGTTCAACACCTAGTTTGTTTTTAGCTGAATATTTGCCTCTGTAAGCTTGGATAAAAGAAAATAAAAGAGCCAATAAACCTGCCGCCAAATGCGCCAAGTGAACTCCAGAAATTACATATAAATAACTACCTGCTGCATTGCTTTTAGCTCCGGTAAAAAAAATACCTGTATCAACTAAATCTCCCCAAGCTGCAAATTGAGACCAAGCGAAACCAACGCCGAAAAGTAAAGTAAGCAATAATCCTCGTTGAAGGTTAACTAAATTGTTTTGCTTAACACTATTCAAAGCCCAAATCATTGTAGCGCTGCTTAGCAAAATAAAGGCTGTTGATATATAAAATTGTAACGGAAGGTTAAACTGAAGCCAATTTCCTTCGGCTTGTCTAACTATATAAGCAGATGTTAAACCCGCAAAAAGCATAATAATGGTTACGATACCAATCCAAAGCATTGGCTTGGCCGCTTTTGCTCTTGCTTGTTTTAATTCTGCCTTTAAATCTACTGTTTGCATTTTTAAATTTTATTGAGTAAATAAATCAATTGCATAATTGGCAGGTAAAAAAACGACGCGAACATCAACCTTGATGCTGCTTTGTCTTCTAATTTTAAATATAGTTTTAAAGCATACCATGCAAACCACAATCCTAATACTAACGCTGCAATGGCAGAAATTGTTCCTGTAATGTTAAACCAATATGGAGTTAAACTTACTGGAATTAAAAACAAGGCGTAGACAAAAATTAAAAAACCTGATGTTTTGTCCTTTCTGCCTTTGCTAGGCAATAAAGAAAATCCTGCTTTGGCATAATCGTCATCAATTTTCCAGGCAATGGCCCAAAAATGGGGAAACTGCCAAATAAACTGCACAGCAAAAAACAAACCTGGTATTAAACCAAAGCTTCCTGTTTCTGCTACGTAACCCAACATGGGTGGAATAGCCCCAGGAAAAGCTCCAACAAAAACTGCAAATGGAGTAATTCTTTTTAAGGGGGTATAAATTGCTACATAAGTAAATAAGGCTAGTGTGCCCAAAATTCCACTTAAAGGGTTTAGGAAAAAAAACAAAGTAGCTAAACCTAAAACCCCTATAAATACCGAAATCCAAAAGCCTTCTTTTTTCGACATTCTTTCGGCTGCAATAGGCCGGTTTTTGGTTCTTTCCATTAACCTATCTAAGTCTTTCTCCAACCATTGATTTAATCCATTTGAAGCGCCGGTAACCAAAAAGCCGCCAACTACAAGTGCCATAAACTTTATCCAACTAAAACTTTCTGCTGCAAACAAGTAGGTTAAAACAGCTGAAATTACTACCAAAAAAGACAAGCGAAGTTTTAAAAGTAGGGCTAAATCTTGAATTTTTTCTTTCAAAATTTGAGAGGAACTAACTTCTACAATGTTGTATTTATCCAATGAAAATTGTTTCAAAAATGAACGTGCAAAGATACCAATTGTTTAAGCATCTTCAAAGTGATAGTTGGCACTAAATTTCAGTATAATTGTTAAAGAGATTTGTTTTTATTCCGAAATTAAGTAGAGGTTCTCGGTAGGTGAAATTATTAGGTAAGTTTTGTTGAATATAGGATGCATTCAAAAAAACCGACATGTTTACCTGAGGAATAACAAGGTAATTTGCAGAAAATGAAATTTTTTGATAAGTAGATAAATATCCCTGAAGTAGATAATTACCAAACTCGCTTTGTCTTGTATTATATGAGAGGTTTATGTTGCTTCCCCAATTTTGGTTTGAAAACTCATCCAGCCCTTGTTGCCAATAGCGGTAAGATAATTCGACCATTAAATTATTTTTAGCATAAGTTAAATAGGTTAACCATTGGTCAAAATTTGCCCCTAAATGATGACTTAAAGGAAGATTGTTATTTCCATAGTTTTCTTTGCTATTTAGGTGTGTAAAGATGTATGGCCGAGCATAAGAAACTTCAGTATGGAGCAGAACGCCTGGTATCGAAAAAGGCTCCTTCCATTTAAAACCGAGCAAGCCTGCATGCTTATTTGCCCACCAACCCCAAGGATCTGCAGTTGGTTTAGATGGATTTATAAAGTGTTGAATATCGGCTCTTAAATAAGCAAATAAAAACTCATCAATTAAAAATTGACCAAAAATTTGAAACTTTTCAAATGGATTGTAAGTCATGTTTAAGGCCATCAAAACATTGTCTGAACTACCTGTAGAATATTCAACAGGCCTATAAAAAATAATAGGATTCAAGTAATTGATATCAAAACTTCGCGTTACCAAAGTATCTTTTGATTTAAAAATTACTGTTTCAAATAGACCTAAAGTAAACTTTTTACTTGCAATAATTTCTAGGTAATGAGTTGTGCTAAATTTATTGGGATTGTAAAATAATTGAGTTGTATTATTTTCTTGGTAGTACCCTGAAAAAAGGTTGGTATATCTCAATTTCCAAACTTTAGTTTGAATTGCTGCATAAGGATGGTTTCTTGAATAATCACTTAATATTACGCTTGAACTTCCGGCTCCTATATGATGCCTTCCATTTCCTATCATAAGAGTAAAAAACTTGCTTGGGTTGTAGGCTAAACTAAAAGGTATTTCAGCATTTAAGAATGTTGGGCCATTTAATCGCTCAGCATAACCCTTCCCTCTTATATTATGTGTTTCGAGCGTAGACTTTAAGTCCAAATATGATAACTTTTCTACTCCAATACTTGGGGCTATAAAGCCATTAAATTTCTTTGATATAAAAGCTACTGCAGCTCCTGCTCCTGAAGCAAAAGTTTCGTTGCCAATCCCTAAATTTAAAATGGGTAAAATTTGTATAGATTTCTCCTTACTCCTTTTAGAAATAAGACCTTCGGGCCCTAGTGTTTTGTTTTTGTTAAAGTTAAACCCTCTTAAATCAAAAGCTTGAAAGTTATTTGAAGTATCGTTTAACAATTGGTAATTAAGCCATTGCCTATTTGTAATAGGTATTTGACCTAAAGTATTTATCGAAATAATAACAGATAAGACTAATAGAAGCCTTTTCATATTAGGCTGATTTTTTCTTGGCAAGTTTCTCAATTATTAAAGGAATTTGAGAAAATAAAACCACCAAAAAAGATAGTAAGGCAAAAAGTAAATTGGTTTCTATTTTAATAAAAGTAGCCATCAATACCATTAAAATACTAAATGTGTACACGATTAATACAGATTTTGAATGAGACAATCCAAAGTCTATTAATTTATGGTGTAGATGATTCCTATCTGCAGAAAAAGGAGAGTTTCCTTGAAAAGTTCTAATAACAAAAACTCTTAAAGTATCTATGAGTGGATAAGCCAAAACAGCCATTGCAAAAACAGGTTTTGAGACATATACCATGCTTGACGGGATTTGCTCTGTTGGATATTCAATTAATTTAATGGATAACACAGATACAATTAACCCAATTGTTAATGAGCCTGAATCGCCCATAAAAACTCTAGCAGGCTCAAAATTGAAAATTAAAAACCCTAACAAGGCACCTGCTAAAGAAAAAGCCAAAATGGAATTATCAGTAGCTCCCGCAAAATAAAACCACAAGCCAAAAGAGGTACAAGCAATAAATCCTACTCCTGCCGCCAAGCCATCAACTCCATCAATTAAATTAAAAGCATTTACAACAACGGTATAAGTAAAGAGAGAGAGAAGAATACTTGCCCAATCTGGAATTTCATTTATCCCGAAAATACCATACATATTGGTAATTTTTATTCCTGCAATTATTACCAAAATAAAGGCAACTGCAATATGGCCAATGAGTTTTTTTACAGGCGCTGTGCCAACCAAATCATCTTTAATTCCAATAAAAAATAATATCATGATAGCTGCTGCTATGTATTTGAAATCTCCAACCTGATAAAAAGGATACCAAAGTAAATAAGCTATCATGGTTCCTGCAAAAATTATTACTCCGCCAATAGTGGGTATAAGTCTTTTGTGAATTTTCCTATCATCATCAGGATAATCTACCAAACCTTTTAACCTAGCGACTCTAATTAAAGCTGGTGCAGAAACAAAAACAATTACAAATGCAGTAATAAAACCTAGTAAAATTGAAATCATAGGTGATTTTAGGGTTTGTCAAAAGTATCAAAAATCGAAGAAGGCCCTATTTAAAGAGCTACTAAAATTTAGGGCAAACCAATTAGCATCTCCAAATGAATCTTTAGTTGAATCAAAAACAGTTCTTCCCGTATAAGAAACGCTAATTTTTAATCCATTTAATGGATTCAACAAATACCCTACTTCTCCTTTTACAAATTCGCGTGTTTTTACTGAGAAATCTCTATTAGAACCAACTGAATATTGGGTAGCAATAAAAAAGTCTTTAACATTATAATCAAACAAAAAATTTATCTCATTATTTGATATAATAGGGACAAAAGCAAGTGGTTGATTGTAATGTTGGTAGCTTAACCCTTTAGCGGAATTATACAAATTCGGATCAGTTTGATTTATTTCAGCCAAAAAACTAACATCTCCAATAATTAATTGCTTGTTAAGCTTTGCTCCTAGCTGAAAACCTTTGGTGAAATTCGAAAAACCTCCAACCAAACATTGCCCATAAACTTGGAGGTTTTTTACTGGATTAATAGAAAAGTTAACACCTAAATTATTATTAGTTTGGTGTTTATTAAAACCAGTTGCCGCTGAATTAAAAAATATTATAGGATTAAAGAAATTGTAATTTATAGGCAAGGTTTCAGTTGCAGTTCTTCTTTGCCAAACATTGCCTTCAAAAAGCCCCAAAGTGAAAAATTTATTGGGTTTATAGCTAAGGTAATGAAATGTGGCAGCTTTTCTTTCGAACTGAGGTTCGGAGGAAGTTGTAGCTGGTAATCGATTTAAATTTATTAATGCCGCGTAAATATTTTGGTATACCCACTTTTTATCTGGGCTTTTAAAAATTAATTTTAAGTGTGGATAATTAAACGCGTTATCTGAAAGTAAAATAGATCGATATCCATCGCCAATAAAGTTTTTGTGATGGCCAAATTGAAAATTAAACCAACTATTAATATTGAAATTTACCATAGCCGAAGCCATTGCATAATCAAAACCAGAAACTCCAAAACTCTTTACTCTGCCATTTCCAGGAACTACATTATATGTTTTTATATAGCTAGAAACGAAGTTTGGAAAAACTCCTTGATTCTCATAAAATGAAGTAAAAAAGGAAACTTTACTATTTATTTCTCCATTAAAAACTGCTAATCGCGTGTTTTGAAAAGTGTTTTCTGTTGTAAAGTCATCTTGCCCTGCTTGCAAATCTCCCAAAAGATCAAAAGTTAAAAAGAATTCTTCGTTTTTAAATTCTACTAGGTTTTCTGATTTTAATTTTCTACCTATCCAAGTTCTGCGTGGCTTTACCCTCAATATTTGTTTGTACTTTTCTCTATCTATTTGGGTGGTAAAAGTTGTATACGGCTGTATTTCAGAATGAATTAAACTATCTGATTCAAGAAGATGCTGTGTAACTTTTAAATTCTGCCACCTATTTATTGGCATAAAAATATTTTGGGCAAATAACTCATTCCCAAAACCCAAAAATAAAAGGCTAGCAAACCAAGCCCTTGTCATAATTAATTAAAAAAAGGTTGATTTTTCACATCATCATAAACCATACTAACTCCTTCTTTTAGAGAAATTTTTGGCGACCAACCCATGTTATTAATCTTTGAGTTATCCATCAATTTGCGAGGAGCACCATCAGGTTTTGATTCATCAAAGACCAATTCGCCTTCAAAACCAACTACCTCTTTAATTAAGTAGGCAAGATCTTTTATAGAGATGTCTTCGCCATAACCAACATTTACAAAACCTTTTTCGTTGAAGTTTTCCATTAAAAAAAGACATGCATCTGCTAAATCATCAACGTGTAAAAACTCACGCAATGGTGAGCCTGTGCCCCAAATCTCAACCTCTGTTTGGTTGTTTACCTTGGCGTGATGAAATTTTCTGAGAAGCGCCGGCAACACATGAGAGTTGTTTAAATCGTAGTTATCGTTTGGGCCATACAAATTGGTTGGCATAGCCGAAATAAAATTGCAACCATACTGATCTCGGAATGCATCGGCCATTTTTATACCAGCAATTTTTGCAATTGCATAAGGCTCGTTGGTAGGTTCTAACAAGCCTGTTAGCAAATACTCTTCTTTAAGTGGTTGTGGGGCTAGTTTTGGGTAAATACAACTAGAGCCCAAAAACAACATTTTTTTTACTTTAAATTGATAAGCAGCTTGAATAATATTGGCTTCAATCATTAAATTATCGTACAAAAAATCGGCACGATAAGTATTGTTGGCTAAAATACCTCCAACTTTTGCAGCGGCAACAAAAACATAATCTGGTTCTTCGGCATCAAAAAATTTGTTTACTGCTTCTTGGTTTTTAAGGTCTAGCTCTTTTGATGTTTTGCAAATAAAATTCGAAAAACCTTTTTTTTCTAGTGCTCTTTTTATGGCCGAACCAACCATACCTCTATGACCTGCAATGTAAATTTTAGCGCTTTTCTCCATTACTCATTATATCTTAATACAGAGTGCCCGCCTTCAATTAAATACTTATCGCGCATGAATAGCTCCATGTCTGCTTTTACCATTTCTTTGCAAAGTGACCTAACATCTACTTTGGGTTCCCAGCCTAATTTTTCTTTTGCTTTTGAGGCATCTCCAACCAATAAATCTACTTCTGTTGGTCTATAATAAGTTGGGTCAACTTCAACTAAAACTTGGTTTGTAGCAATGTTAATTCCCTTTTCGTTTTCATTTTCGCCTTCCCATCTAAGGTTAATTCCAGCTTCTTCGAAAGACCAAGTAACAAAATCTCTAACGGGATAAGTTTTACCGGTTGCCAAAACAAAATCTTCGGCTACATCTTGCTGTAACATAAGCCGCATTCCCTCTACATAATCTTTAGCATGCCCCCAATCGCGTTTGGCGTTAAGGTTTCCTAAAAACAGTTTTTCTTGCAAGCCCAATTTTATTCTTGCTGCGGCTCTGGTAATTTTTCTTGTAACAAAGGTTTCTCCTCTTAACGGACTTTCATGGTTAAATAAAATACCATTGCAGGCAAACATGTTATATGCTTCTCGGTAGTTTTTCACAATCCAAAAACCATATAGTTTAGCAACACCATATGGGCTTCTTGGATAAAAAGGAGTTTCCTCATTCTGAGGTATTTCTTGCACTTTTCCGTATAGCTCTGAAGTTGAAGCTTGGTAAAATTTGGTTTTTTTTTCCATGCCCAAAATTCTAATAGCTTCAAGCATTCTTAAAGTTCCTAAAGCATCAGAGTTGGCTGTATATTCAGCTGCTTCAAACGAAACTTTTACATGACTTTGTGCTGCAAGGTTATAAATTTCGTCGGGTTGAGTTTCTTGAATTATTCTAATTAAGTTGGTAGAGTCAGTTAAATCACCATAATGCAAAAACAGTTTTACATCATTTTCATGTCTATCATGATACAAATGGTCTATTCTATCAGTATTAAAAAGAGAGCTTCTTCTTTTTATTCCGTGTACTTCGTAACCTTTATCAAGTAACAATTCTGCCAAGTATGCGCCGTCTTGGCCAGTAATACCTGTAATTAATGCTTTTTTACCCATTATTCAAATTAGTTAGGCAAATATAGTTTTATGGTTATTGTATAAAAAATTAGATTTTATGGTTTTTATTTGCCTGCCGTGATTAAACTTTTTACCATTATTCTTTTTTTAGGATTTGCTTTTCAAGCTTTCGCTCAAGAAAAACAATTGAGCGGAAAAGGAATTTATGCCTATTGGGGATGGAATAGAGCTTGGTACACAAAATCTGATATTGCCTTTAAAGGTGAAACTTATGATTTTACCCTTAGCGATGTTAAAGCTTATGATAGACCTACCCCTTTTGGATTAAGTCCATATTTTAATCCATTGTTGATTACTATACCTCAATATAATTTTAGATTAGGCTACATAATAAACGAGCATTTTGATATTTCAATTTGCGATGACCACATGAAGTATGTAGTTCAACAAAACCAATATATTCCTATTGAAGGTTTTATTGAAGATGTTCACCCTGAATTTAATGGAACTTACACAAAAGGAGATGAAATAAGGTTTACCGATGCCTTTATGAATTATGAGCACACTGATGGGTTAAACTACATCAATATTGAATTGCGGTATAGATATAACCTATTATCTTTTTTCAATAACCAATCAAAAAACTTTAAGCTAAACTCAGTTACAGGCGTTGGTACAGGACCTATGTTACCCAAAACCAATGTGAGGTTTGCTGGTTTTCAGCGCAATGATGAATTTCATTTGGCTGGATTTGGCATTGGAATTTTACAGGGTTTTCAGGCTATTTGGAAAAATCACTTTTTTATCATCACAGAAGCAAAAACTGGCTACATAAATATGCCTGATATTAGAACTACTAGATTTGAAGTGGATAGGGCAAAACAAAGCTTTTCATTTTTCCAATGGAATCTATCGCTTGGTTACCAACTAAACTTTAGGGCCCACCAAAAACCAGGAGTTTAACAAGTTTTCTTTGTTGTAATTCAATCTTTTTCCAGTTTCATAATTAATTACAGATTTCCCTGCAGCTTCTGCAATAGCTTGCCCTGCTGCTGTATCCCATTCCATGGTTGGCGCAAAACGAGGATAAACATCTGCAGTTCCATCGGCCACCAAACAAATTTTTAAGGAACTCCCCATCGATACAATATCAATTAATTTGTGCTTTTTCTTTTGCTCTTCAATAAATGTTTCTGTTTCGGGAGACATGTGAGATCTACTTCCAACGATGTTAAAAGTTATTCTCTTCTGCTTAATTGGAAGCTTTACGCCTCTTTCTTTTATTGACTTTAAAGAGTAAGTAGTTCCTGCAGGCTCCACAAAAAAAGCTTTACTTCCTTCATACCCAAAATACAATTGGTTCTTTACAGGCACAAAAATTACTCCTCCAATTGGATATTCACCCTCCATCAAGGCAATATTTACTGTAAACTCGCCATTTCTTTTCACAAACTCTTTTGTTCCATCAAGTGGATCTACAACCCAATAATTTTCCCAGTTTTTTCTTTCAGCATAAGGAATTTCTTTTCCTTCTTCGCTAAGCACAGGCAATTCTGTTTGCTCTAAAAACTTAACAATAGTGTTGTTAGCTTTTTTATCTGCTAAAGTAAGAGGGCTTTTATCATCCTTTTGTTCAACTGCAAACTTGCTTTCATAAACATCCAAAATATCTTCTCCTCCTAATAAAGCAGCTTTAATTGCTATTAGAATATTCTTTTCTATTTGTACTTTATTCATAATTAATAGGAATTTGCGCCAGCAATAGGCTCATCAATAGGGTGCCAAGTGGTTTTTACTTCTTGAAAATCTAAAATTAAATATGGGTTTGGTTCTTCATTTAAATCTTGAACCGAATAGTTTTTTACTCTTTTTACGTTGTTAAAGGCGTTCGCTTCAGTTAATTCAATCTGAGTTTTATTTAATCCAACACCAGCAAATGCATTTACATCCATGTGTTTTGATGCATGATCAATTAGCTCTTCAGTTTTTGCAGTAATGATGTTTATTACTCCTGAAGGAAAATCAGATGTCGCAATTACTTCTGCAAATGAAATTGCCGAAGGAGCAAAATTGGTATCCAAAACAACTACAGTAGTATTGCCTCCAATAATAATTGGAATAATAATTTTTAGCAATTCAAAAAACGATGCAGTTTCATTCGCCATTGAAACAACAACACCAGTAGGTTCATAAACAGAAAAATTAAAAAAGTTGCCAGATACGGGATTTACCGAACTAAAAACTTGCTGGTATTTATCTGCCCATCCTGCATAGTAAACCAACAAATCAATACTATTTTCTATTTCAGCTTTCGCTTGGCTTGCTGATTTACCTTGAGATTCCAGAATATTTACAAACTCCGTTTTTCTAGCTTCAAACATTTCGGCCAACCGATAAACAATTTGTGAAATATTAAAAGCAGGTCTTTTGCCCCAACCTAATTGTGCTTTTCTTGCGGCTTCAACAGCATTCCTTAAATCTTTTCTGGAGCCCAAACAAGCGTTGGCTAAAAAGTCGCCTTTGGCATTTAAAACCTTTTCGTATCGTCCAGATTCTGTTCTAGGAAACTGACCATTGATAAAAAGCTTGTACGTTTTATTTATTTCTAATCTGGTTGCCATAACTAAAATTTTAAATAAGGAGCTAATCCGTGTAACCCACCTTCTCGACCAAATCCACTTTCTTTATAGCCTCCAAAAGGAGAAGCAGGATCAAATTTATTGTAGGTATTTGCCCAAACTACCCCAGCTTTTAGGTTGGTTGTTAAATGAAATATTTTAGAACCTTTGTCTGTCCAAACCCCAGCTGATAAACCATACGGAGTATTGTTGGCTTTTTGAATAACCTCATCCATGGTTCTAAAAGTTTGAATAGCTAGCACTGGACCAAAAATTTCTTCCTTAGCCAAAACACTACTTTGAGCCACATTGGTAAACAATGTTGGTTTACAGAAATTACCACTTTCAGGCATTTTGCAATCAGGTTGATACATATCTAAGCCTTCTTTTTTTCCAATAGCCAAATAATTTTTGATGGTGCCCAATTGTTTCTCAGAATTTATCGCTCCAATATCAGTATTCTTATCTAATGGGTCACCTACAACAAGACTATCCATGCGCCATTTGAGTTTTGCCAAAACTTCTTCGTAAACTGCTTCTTCAACAAACAGCCTTGAGCCTGCGCAACAAACATGACCTTGGTTAAAATAAATTCCATTTACAATGCCTTCAACAGCTTGGTCAATAGCAGCATCAGCAAAAATGATATTGGCAGCTTTACCTCCAAGTTCAAGTGTGAGTTTTTTGCCATTTCCTGCTGTAGCTTTTTGAATGTATTTACCAACTCCTGTTGAGCCTGTAAAAGCAATTTTATTTATATCAGGATGCTCTACAATTGCTGCACCTGTTGCTCCTGCTCCTGTAACAATGTTTACAACACCGTTGGGCAGTTCAGCATCTTGAATGAGTTCAGCAAGCTTTAATGCAGTTAACGATGTGGTTTCTGCTGGTTTTAGCACTATGGTATTTCCGCAAGCTAAAGCTGGAGCAAGTTTCCAGGCAGCCATCAACAATGGGAAATTCCAAGGGATAATTTGTCCTGCAACGCCAATGGGTTTAGGGTTTCTATGTGGAAAAGCGTAAGGCAATTTATCTGCCCAACCTGCATAATAGAAAAAATGTGCGGCTGCTAAGGGAATATCAATGTCTCTCGATTCTCTTATTGGTTTACCTCCATCTAAAGATTCGATGACAGAAAATTCTTTCGCTCTTTCTTGTATTAACCTTGCTATACGATACAAATACTTTGCTCTTTCAGAAGCTGGCAATAAGCTCCAAGGCTTAAAAGCTTTTCTTGCAGCTTTTACAGCATTATCAACATCTTCTGAGTTTGCCTCTGCAATACTTGATAATTTATTTTGGTTTGCTGGGTTTATCGAATCAAAATATTTACCGCTTTTAGGCTTTTGCCATTTACCATCGATAAATAAATCGTATTGAGGCTTTATTTCTATGTGAGATGTTGACTCGGGAGAAGGAGCATAATCCATAAACCCTTCAAACACCAACGAATTTTTTATTGTACTTTCTTTTTTTGCCATTTGTTAGTCTATTGAAAAGTAATCTTTGCTTTGGTAAATTCCTGTTTGCTGTTTAACAAGTTGCCTAAGCACGTCGTTTGCTAAGCTGCTTGCACCGAAACGAAACCAATGGTTAGTCATCCAATTAATTCCCAAAGTTTCTTTAACCATTACCAAATTTTGCAAAGCTGCTTTGGCATTCGAAATTCCACCTGCGGGTTTTATGGCAATCATTTGGCCTGTTTTTAAAAAGTTATCTCTAATTACTTCAAGCATTACCAATGTTACTTCGGGTGTTGCAGCAGGCTGAATTTTACCTGTGGAAGTTTTAATAAAATCTGCTCCTGCGGCAACAGCAATATTACTTGCAAAGGCAACATTATCTAATGTTCCTAATTCACCAGTTTCTAAAATTACTTTTAGCCTTGCTTTTCCGACACAAAGTGATTTTATCTCAGCAATTTCATCAAAAACAAAATTGTAATTGCCACTTAAAAACTCACCCCTAGATATTACCATATCAACCTCATCAGCACCTTGGTCAATTGCCATTTGGGTATCGAGCTTTTTAATTTGTAAAGATGATTGACCAGAAGGAAATGCTGTTGCGACAGAAGCTACTTTTACACCACTGTCGCCAAGCGCTTTCTTTGCAGTGCCTACAAAATTCGGATAAACACAAATTGCTGCAGTTGTTGGTAAACCCGGATACTCATCATGTAAATGAATTGCTTTATAGCATAATTGTTCAACCTTTTTTTTAGAATCTTTACCTTCTAAAGTGGTTAAATCAATCATATTCAAGGCCATTTTTAGCCCCTCAATTTTAGCTTCGTTTTTGATACTTCTTTTTTGAAATCGAGAAACTCTTTCCTTAACTCCAATAGTATCAATAGGCTTTTTATACTTTGAAAAATCTTGATTCAAATCTTATTATTTTCTAAAATCAAATATATAATATTGGCATTACTCTATTTAATTAATAGAGATATAAATTAGACCACTACAATTAATTACTTTTGCAGCCCGAATGAAAAACGAAGGGCGCAATATATTTTCTGTTTTTGATGAGTTACTTCAGCAAGAAGACAAGGAAAAATTGCTTGGCCAAAAAGGTGTTACCCTTTGGATGACCGGGTTATCTGGATCGGGAAAAACCACAATAGCAAAAGTTTTAGAAAAAAAACTTCATCAACAAAAGTTTCTTACCCAAATTTTAGATGGGGATAATATTAGAGCAGGTATAAACAACAATTTAGGTTTTAGCCCAGAAGATAGGACTGAAAACATTAGAAGAATAGCAGAAGTTTCTAAGTTATTTAACCATTGTGGAGTAATTACCATAAATTGTTTTGTTAGCCCAACAATTGAAATTAGAAATGCTGCCAAAGCAATTATTGGAGAAGGTAGTTTTATTGAAGTTTTCATCAATACCCCAATAGAAGTTTGCGAAGCAAGAGATGTAAAAGGTCTTTATGCAAAAGCAAGAAAAGGAGAAATAAAAGACTTTACAGGAATAAATGCCCCTTTTGAGGCTCCTAACAGTCCTGAATTAAATATATTAACCGAAGGAAAATCTCCTGAGGAAAATGCAGAAGAAATTATTAATTTTTTGATCCCTAAAATTTCATTGAAAGAATGAAATCATACACACTTACACATTTAAAAGAGCTTGAATCTGAATCAATTTATGTGATTAGAGAAGTAGCAGCTCAATTCGAGAACCCAGTATTGTTGTTTTCTGGCGGAAAAGACAGTATTGTTTGTCTTCATTTGGCAAGAAAAGCCTTTTACCCGGCTGCAATACCCTTTCCAATTATGCATATTGATACAGGCCATAATTTCCCTGAAACAATTGCTTTTAGAGATAATTTAGCAAAAGAGCTAGACCTTAACCTCATTGTTAAACTCGTTCAAGACTCAATTAACCAAGGAAGAGTTCAAGAGGAAACTGGCGTAAATGCATCAAGAATTAAACTTCAAACAACTACTTTGCTAGATGCCCTTGAAGATTTAAAATTTGATTGTGCCATTGGAGGTGCAAGAAGAGATGAGGAAAAGGCAAGAGCTAAAGAAAGATTCTTTTCTCATCGTGATGAGTTTGGTCAATGGGAGCCAAAAAATCAAAGACCAGAGCTTTGGAATATCTTTAATGGAAAGAAAAATATGGGTGAGCACTTTAGAGCTTTTCCTATTAGCAACTGGACGGAGATGGACATTTGGCAATACATTCTGCACGAGAAAATCGAAATACCTTCTTTATACTTTGCCCACGAAAGGGAAATGGTAGAAAGAAATGGAGTGTTGCTATACAATAGTGATGTTTTACCTAATAAACCTGGCGAAACCCCAAAGAATATGCAAGTAAGGTTTAGAACTATTGGTGATATTACTTCTACAGGAGCTGCTCTATCTGATGCAGATACTTTGGAGAAAATAATTCAAGAAGTTGCCGCAACCCGAATTACAGAAAGAGGCGGAAGAGCTGACGATAAAAGATCAGAAACTTCAATGGAAGACAGAAAAAAAGAAGGTTATTTCTAAAAAATACTGAAATGAGCACTAATAGTACAGAAGGATATTTAGATATGGAATTGCTTCGCTTCACCACTGCAGGTAGTGTTGACGATGGCAAAAGCACATTAATTGGTCGTTTACTTTTTGATAGCAAGCAAATTTTCCAAGACCAAATGGAAAATATTGAAAAAATTAGCGAGAGAAGAGGGGAAAGTCATGTAAACTTAGCCTTGTTAACAGATGGCTTAAAAGCTGAAAGAGAACAAGGTATTACTATTGACGTAGCCTATAGATATTTTGCTACCCCAAAAAGAAAATTCATAATTGCTGATACTCCTGGGCATATAGAATATACCCGAAACATGGTAACAGGAGCTTCTACTGCAAACCTTGCAATTATTTTAGTTGATGCTAGAAACGGCTTGGTTGAACAAACAAGAAGACACTCTTTTATTGCCTCTTTATTACAAATTCCACATGTTGTTTTTTGCATCAATAAAATGGACTTGGTGGATTACAGCGAAGAGCGCTTTAATGAAATTCAAAATGATTTAGAAGCATTTACCTCAAAACTAAATACTAGAGATATTAGGTTTATTCCTATTAGCGCCCTAAATGGTGATAATGTTGTAAATAGATCTACAAATATGGATTGGTATCAAGGGCCAACCTTAATGTATTTGTTAGAAACTATACATATTGCCGGTGACGAAAACCATGTTGATTGCAGGCTTCCTATTCAATATGTAATTAGGCCACAGAAAGATGAATTTCATGATTATAGAGGCTATGCAGGAAGAATATCGGGAGGTATTTTTAAACCTGGAGATAAAGTATTGGTGCTTCCTAGTGGCTTTAGCTCTAAAATAAAATCTGTAGATACATTTGATGGTCCTGTTGAAGAGGCATTTGCTCCTATGAGTGTTACCGTTACTTTAGAAGATGACATTGACATAAGTAGAGGCGACATGATTGTTCGTGAAAACAATGTTCCTGAGGTTGGTCAAGACATAGATGTAATGGTATGTTGGTTAAACTCAAAACCCTTACAGCTTAATGGTAAGTATGCCATAAAACATACTACAAAAGATGTTAGATGTATTGTAAAGGAAGTAAAATACCGAATCAATATTAACACCTTGCATAGGGATGAAGAAAACAAAGAAATAAAGATGAATGATATTGGACGCGTTACGTTAAGAACAACATCCCCTTTGTTTTATGATGAATATACCAAAAACCGCATTACCGGAAGTTTGGTATTAATTGATGAAGCTACCAATGTAACAGTTGGTGCTGCAATGATTCATTAAAAAATAATTTAAATTTTGAATAAAAAAGCCCCGCGAATGCAGGGCTTTTTTATTGAATTTTAAAACTAATTGGCATGGTTAACTTCACAGCTACTGGCAAATTAGCTTGTTTACCAGGATTCCAAATAGGCATATTTTTTACTACCCTTACTGCTTCCTTTGCTAGCCCCCCTCCAGGGTTATTCTCTGCTGTTACCCTGCTTATTGATCCATCTTTTTCGATTACCAAACTTACAAAAACAACATCAGAAATACCTCTAATTTTAGCATCCTTTGGATACTTTACCTCTTTTTGAAGATAATTTAATCTTGCCTTTTCACCTCCAACAAAACTTGGCATAATCTCAGCCCAAGGAACAAAAGGTACACTTTCAGTAATCTCTGGCTCAATAAGAAATAGACTATCCATTTCACTGCCTATTTCAAGTATAGGAATAATAGGATCTGCTTTTATTTCTATTAGTACAGGAGCTTCTTTTACAATTTTTTCAATTGTAGGGTTTCTTAGTTTTGGTTTAATTATTTCTTCTTTGGCCCTTGTGATAGGTATAGCCTCTTCTTCAACCAAATCTGTATAAACACCTTCAAAAGGTTTTATTACATAATCAAGAGTTTGCCATTCAAATGCAACTAAGGCTAAGCCAAAGGAAACAGCTAAACCAATTTGAAAATTAAAATTTCTTGAAGGAACTAACTTGGGGTTTTTCTTTTCGTTTTTCATAATGCAAGTTTTTGTTATTAACGATGCATTTTGAGAGAAAATTGCACAAAAAAAAGCCCCGAAAAATTTTCGAGGCTTTCAAATCATTTTTTTTATAAAATTTATCTTAAAGTAAACCTAATTGGTAAATTATATTGAACCCTTACAGATTTTCCTCTTTGTTTTCCAGGTTTCCAAGATGGCATTTTCTCAACTACCCTAACAGCCTCTTCATCACATCCTCCTCCTACACCACGTAAAACGCGAACATCAGATATCTTTCCGTCTTCTTTAACAACAAAAGTTACGTAAACGATTCCTTGAATACCAGCATCTCTTGCCATTGCCGGATATTTAATATTTGAACCCAAATATTTAAACAGCTCAGCTTCTCCACCAGGAAAACTTGGCATTTCTTCAACAATGGTAAAAATCTCTGGTTCTTCAACTACCTCTTCAACAAATTCTACTATATCAATTTCTGTGTTCTCATCAATCTCAGTATCCATTATTTCCAACTCTTCCTCAATTTCTTCATCATCTTCTACAATTTCAATAATAGTAGTTTGAGGCGGTGGCGGTGGCGGTGGCGGTGGTGGCTCTTGTTTAGTTATTGGAATCATCTCTTCTTCCTCTAAATCAACTTTTAACTGTCCAAGAGTAGATTGAGTTCTATCAAAAGTTTTCCACTCGAAAGCAATCAAAACTACAGCCAAAGAAACAACCAATCCGATATGAAAAAGGAGAGGCTTTTTTCTTTCGATATCTACTTCAGAATTTTTCTTAGATTTCATAACATTTCAATTGGGGCTAAAGTAAGAATATTTTAGTTTTTATACGTTTATTTAATGTTAAATTGATTTGTTTTTTTCAGGAAGCTAAAATTTAATTTTAAACCAACTAATACTCCTGCCGTATTGGCAACTACATCGTAAATATCAAAAAAGCGTTTTTCAATAAAAAAATGCTGAATTAGCTCTATACCAACACCATAACTAAGTACTAAGCAAATTATTATAATTCCATTTTTATTTTCTTTCCAACCATTAAAGGATAAAATTACCAGGATTAAATAAAAAATAAAATGGACAACTTTATCTAAATGCGGTAATAATTTTTGCTGAGGAAGGCTTGGCCCTGGAACGGTGGATAACACCAAAATAAAAATGGCCCACAATATTGAAGGCCATTTATTAAAAGAAAGTTTAAAAATTTTATGCAACAAGATCTGCATAAGATTCTGAAGTCAGTAAATCTTCAAGTTCAGAGGAATCTGAAATTTTAACTTTAATAATCCAGTTTTCGTAAGGCGCTGCGTTAATTGACTCTGGTGAATCTTCTAATGAAGTATTAATTTCTATAACCTCACCTGAGATAGGCATAAACAAATCAGATACTGTTTTAACAGCCTCAATGGTACCAAATACCTCTTCCTTATCCAGACTTTCGCCTTCGGTCTCTACTTCAACATATACTATATCTCCCAATTCTCCTTGGGCATAATCTGTAATACCAACAAAGGCAATATCACCTTCTACCCTAACCCATTCATGGTCTTTGGTATATTTTAAATTTTCAGGAAATTCCATAAATTAATGTTTTGGGTAAAAATAAAAAAAAGCCGTAACGCAAAATGCGATACGGCTTTAAATTTTAAATTTTAATCAGAAATTATTTAATAAAAACTCTTTCTGTAAATAAGTTTCCATTTGCGTTAACAGTAACAATATAAATTCCTGTTTTTGGCAATTCTAATTGAAGTAATGAGTTATTTAAATTTTGGCTAGAAATTAATTTTCCACCTAAATCATATACATTAACGAATCCTTCGATATTACCAAAATTAATTGGGTTAATAAAAATATTGTTATTGTAAGAGTAAATGTCAACAATTTGTTTTTGATTTACATCTGCAACTCCTGGAGTAACAACAACTTGAGCTGAAGTTTGACCTCCTATTGAAGGAGCAATAGTTAAATCATTAGATTGAGCAAATGCTCCAAGTGAAAATAAGGCTGAAAGACTTAATAAGTAAATTTTTTTCATAGTTTGAGTTTTAATCGAAAATCGATTTTTTTAGAATCAAGGCACAAAGAAAGAGTAAATTTCATTAAGCGCAAACTATTTTATTCTTTTTTATGTAAGTTTTTTGTTAAAAATTCAATATTCGATTTAACGTCTTCTCTTGACGAGTCTTTTTGGTAGGCCATTTTAAAATAATAATATGCCGAGTCCGGGTTATTTAATTGATAATAACTAATACCAAGGTTAGAGTAATTATCTGCAGTTCCTCCATCTAATCGTAAACTTTTGAAGTAACATTTTTTTGCATTAATGTAGTTATTGGACTTTAAGTAACAATTACCCAAATTAAAATAAAGATTTGGGAATTTCTTATCAATTTTTTCTAGTCTTAAATAATTAAAAATAGCCTCATCAAATTGACCAACTTTTTCAAAAACCACAGCTTGGTTTAATAATGCATTTTTAAAATAGGGATTTACTTTTAAAGCCTTCCTAAAGTAGGAAATTGCTTGGCCATTTGCATTTGAATTTTCCCAACAAATTCCCAAATTATTTAAAGCAAATTCATTTGAGGGATTTAAAGCAATTGATTTATTTAAATAGTGAATTGCAACTTGGTATTCTCCTTTTGAAATATGGATTAACCCTAAATTATTTAAACTCTCATAATGATCAGGTTTTAAAGAAATAGCTTTTTGAAATAAAGTTTGAGCTGAATCAATTTTGTTTTGGTTATAAAAAATAGAACCTAAATTAGCATATGCTCTTGGGTTTTCAGGATAGCTTTCTACAACATTTTCCCACAGAAGTTTTTCACTAGCCCAAACTTTTGTCCTATTAATAGAGGTTAGAAAAAATAAGGCAACTATCAATGGAAAAATAACAACAACAGCTTTTGTCGGTAGCTTTTCTGTAAGAGAAATAAAAATAAAAATTAACCCAATTATTGGAAAATACATTCGGTGCTCGAACATTGCATCTCTGATAGGAAAAATACTGCTCTCTAAACATAAAGCGAAGTAGAAAAACAAAACACCAAATAGGATAGTCTTATTATTCCTTTTAGTGAAAGCCAATACTAAAATTGAAACATGAAGTAATAGGCTTAACCAGAAATAAAAATTTGTAAGCTGACTTTTAATTAAAACATCATGATCAATAGATTGACCTATTGGTATAAAAATTAATTTGATATAATAGCCAATTACAATTATTTGGGTTTGCAAATAATCTAATCTTGAAATCCCCAAAACTTCAGAGGTTCTATTTCCTAATAAAAAGTAAACTGAGCCAGCTATTACTGAAGAAGCAATTAAGCTGCTAAAAATGAAATTAAAATGTTTGTACTTTCTAAAAAAAGCTAATTCTATAAGTGGAATAATAAAAATTGCTGTCGCTACATTTTGTTTCGACTTTACTCCCAATAAAAAAATTATTGCTAAAAAAATTAACCTCAGACCTTTGCTAGCTATAGTCGAATTATTATAAGAACTTCTAAAATTAAAATACCCAATTATTAAAATAAGGAAAAAGAATGCTGCTAAAAGGGTGCTTTGCTGAGAAATATAAATTACCGATTGAGTTTGAATAGGGTGAAGAAGAAACAATCCAACTCCAAAAAACTTTGATGGGTAGCTAATCTTATAATTCGTAGCAATTTCAATTTTTTGAATTAAAATTAATAGAAAGAGGCCATTTATTAAATGCAAAAAAAGTGAAGGCAATCTGTAATAAATCGGATTTTGCTCACCAAACCAAAAACTCAAGCTCCAGCTAAAGAAAGAAACAGTTCTGTAATTTGGGTTTAAGAGTTTATTTAAATCTTTTCCGTCCTCAAAGTCTTTTAATCCTCCATTGTTTATTATGGTAATAAAATCATCAAATTGAAAAGGAAAGTTTAAGGTTGGAAAGTAAATAAAAAGTGCCGCTGCAAAAGGCAATGCCAATAAATATTTACCTAAAGATTTCACTTTATTTTTTCTGGTTTTGCTTTAGCTAACTTTGCGCGATTTTTATTTTGAAAAACCTGGGCGAAAATACTGCAAATTATATAGGCATTACAGAAGTGTGTGGAAACCTTTTTTCAAAAAACCCAAACAATGTTATTTTATTTGGCTTTTTCCAGGATATTTCTTTTTCAGGATATTATACATTAAGCGATAAAGAAAAACCTGCTGTAATTAAGGTAAATAACGTAGTAGTAAAACCAAAATTTATTGTCTCAAAAAAAGAAGGAAATAAAAATCACTTTTTTGTTTCTATACCATCAGGAACTATACCTGGGGAAACAAATTATATAATTGAATTAAAACACAAAGAAAATTCTTTAAGTTTTAAAATTACCATGGCTGGCCCAATGCCAGATAATTTAGAAGAGAAAGAATTAAATTTTTACCTTAAAAATCAAATTTGGTATTACCATCAATTAGTTACCGAAAAAAACAAAAGAGTATTCGCATTAGAAAACTCCTTGTCTTGGAAAATTACTGCACCCTTAAGATTATTTTTTGATATTATCAGCAAGCTTCCTCTGCTGTTTTCAAAAGATGGAATAAAGGTTTTAAAAAGTATTTTAAGTTTAAGTTATAGTAAATCAGACTTAAACCAAAAGCTTACTAAAGTTCTTTCAACCGATAATTCAACAGCAATTTATCAGCATTTTTTAAGCAGAAAAGCATGGGAAGAACCAACTGAGTCTGAAATTTTAAAATTTACTCAAGCTTTTAAACACAAACCTCTAATTAGCATAATTACACCAGTTTACAATTGCCCAAAAATTTACTTAGAAGCTGCAGTTGAAGGTGTAAAAGCACAATCGTATAAAAATTGGGAATTATGCCTTTACGATGATTGTTCTACATCTCAAGAAACAATCGATTATTTAAAATCCATAAAAGATACTAATCCGAAAATAAAAGTTGCTTTTGGAAATCAAAATCTTCATATTTCTGAAGCATCGAACAAGGCTTTTGAATTAAGCACAGGTAGTTTTATTGCCCTAATGGACCATGATGATACCCTACACCCAAATGCATTATTTGAGGTTGTAAAATTCATCAATAAAAATGATGAGATTGATTTTATTTACTCTGATGAGGATAAACTTACTATTGATGGATATCAAACAGAACCCTATTTTAAAAGTGATTTTAATCCCGATTTATTTCTTTCGAACAACTATTTAAATCACTTTTCAGTTATTAGAAGAAGTGTTTTCGAACAAGCTGGAAAATTCAGAAAAGGCTTTGAAGGCTCTCAAGATTACGACTTGTTTCTAAGAATATTTTCTATTACCAATAATTTTGGGCATATTCCTAAAGTACTTTACCATTGGAGAAAAATTCCAGGAAGCACAGCAGAAACATATTCAGCAAAATCATATCCTGAGCTTGCCTCTCAAAAGGCAATAAACGAGTATTTAACTCGAGAAAAAATAAAAGGCTCTGTAGAAAAGGGGAAATTTCCTGGCTCATTTAGAATAAAACGTGAAATTTCAGGAAAAAGCAAAATCTCAATAATTATTCCGTTTAAAGATGAAATTGAATTGTTAAAAAAATGTCTAAACTCAATTTCAAATACGGTAAATTATAAAAACCTAGAAATTATTTTGGTAAACAATCGAAGTAAGAAACAATCCACTTTAAAATATCTCAAACACATAAAAGACAAATACACCATATTAAATTATAATGAGGTTTTCAATTATTCTGCAATAAACAATTTTGCAGTTGAAAAGGCTTCGGGTGAGATAATCTTGTTTTTAAATAACGATATTGAGGCAATAGAAAAAGGATGGTTTGAAGCAATGATTGAACACATTGAAAGAGACAATGTTGGTGCTGTTGGCGCCAAACTTTCTTACCCAGACTTTACCTTACAACATGCTGGAGTTATTTTGGGCATTAATGGAGTTGCAAGCCACGGCCACAAGCACCTTCCTTCTGATTCACCTGGCTATTTTATGAGGGCAAATGCAATACAAAACCTTAGTGCTTGCACTGCTGCGTGTTTAATGGTAAAAAAAGAGGTTTTTAATAAAGTAGGTGGATTTGATGAAAAAAACCTGAAAATAGCTTTTAACGACATTGACCTTTGTTTAAAAATAAGAGATTTAGGATATTTAATTACCTATACTCCATTTGCTCATCTCATTCATCACGAAAGTAAATCGAGAGGATTTGAAGATACTCCGCAAAAAATAAATAGATTTAAAAAAGAAATTGAATTTATGAAATATAAATGGCGAGAAAAGCTAATTTTCGACCCATATTACAATAAAAATTTAACCCTTATTAAAGAGGATTTTAGCGTAAGGTTATAATATGAATGATTTAATAAATTTTGGGTTTTATGTAAAAAACTCACCAGTTGATTTTGCCAAGCCAAAAACCATTATTGTAATAGGAATGGCGAGAAGCGGCACATCTATGGTGGCAAGATTATTAGATGGAAATGGCATTTTTTTAGGCTCGCAAAAAGACAATGCTGTTTTTGAAGATGTTGAAATAGCAAAGGCATTAGAATCTGAAAATGAAACTGAATTTAAGAACCTTATTTCAACAAGATACAAACAACATAAAATTTGGGGGTTCAAAAGACCAAGCAGCATAAATTATATCGACACTATAGTAAGGAATGTTACCAACCCACATTTTATTGTTGTGTACCGCGATTTATTTGCCATTGCTTTGCGCAACCATATTTCTATGGAGGCCAATCTTGACGAGTCTTTGGCTTTAGCCAGTAAAACATATGCCAAAATAAACGATTTCATAGCCCACACCAAAGCGCCAACATTTATACTTTCATACGAAAAGGCAATATCTAAAAAAGCAAAATTTATTAAAGGGCTATTTGATTTTTTGGGAATGAAGCTTAGTCCTTTAAAACTTGAAAAGCTTATTAAATTAATTGAAATTGACCGAGCACTATATCTTCAAAACTCAAATATTAATAAATTTATTAGCTCTGTTGAAGCAACCGATAAGGAAATAAATATCACGGCAAATTATCCACTAAAACCTAATAACTCACCCGTAATTTCAACTAGAATTAACGATATTGAAAACACTACCAAATTAACCAAAGTCGTTTCGGGAAGATTTACAATTCCTTTTAATGAGTTGATTGAAAAAAATCAGTTAAACAAAGTTGTTGCAAGAGACAACGTTTCTAAAGAACATTTAACAAACTCACCTTTAATTTTTAGAGCGGGAGATGTAGAAAATATGCCAAAGGTTTTTTTGTTTCTTCATATTCCAAAAACAGCAGGCACTTCATTTAGAATTGCCATTGAAAAACTATATTCACCAGAAGATTTTTTCCCGAATAAAGCTGAAATTAAAAACAACAAGGGGCAATATCCATCCTTTGATTCATTAAAAAATTTAGATATTAATAGAATAAGAAAAATAAGGTTTATTGCTGGTCATTACACAAAATCTTCCTCAAATAAGGTACCTCATAATTATACCTATATTACCTTTTTCAGAAAGCCTGAAGAAAGAATAATCTCAAACCTTATTCATTTTAAGGCAAACGACAAAAGGTGCGAAAACATGAGTTTAAATGAAATTTTTGAGGCAAGAAAAAATGGAATTGTCGATTTACAGATAAAATATATTTTAGATGATTTAAGGCAGTATCAAAAACTGAAAGCATTAAGCAAAGAGGAATTTTCCAATCAAATAGAAAAAGAGTTACAGAAAATAGACTTTATCGGAATTAAAGAAAAGCTAGATGAGTCTATAGATTTCTTTAACAAATGCTATGGTTTTAAAATTGAACACCTCAAAAATCAAAATCCAAAAAAAATAGATTTGGAGCCATCACCTGTGCTTCTAAAAAAAATAAAACAGGTTACTGAGTATGAAAACCTTCTATATGAGGCAGCTATTAGTATTTTCGAAAAAAGATTGAACCCTAACCTAACAAATGTCTAATAACAACTTAATTTTTAGATTAGAACGTATTTGGGTTTTAGCCAAAACAGATTATGCTTTGCGTTATTACGACTCAAAACTAGGGCTATTGTGGGCTTTGATTAATCCAATTTTTCAAATCTTAGTTTACTATTTCTGTTTTTCGTTTTTTATTTTCAGAAATAGAGAGTCAGACTTTATTCTCTATTTGTTTTCAGGTCTAATTACTTGGGCTTTTTTTGCAAGTGGAACAAAATTGGGTTTAGGTACCCTTTTTAAAAAGAAATATCTTTTAGAAAGCACGCAAATAAACAAATTCGATTTTTTTATTTCAAGCATTATTACTAATAGCCTGCAGTACTTTATTAGCCTACTAATTTATTTTGTTTTCTCTTTATTTATGGGTGTAAACTATAGTTTATTGGTAATATATTTCATCCCAATATTTTTAACAATGGTATTCTTTACCATGGGAATAAGTATGATTTTATCGGTGCTTAAAGTTTATTTTCAAGACATCAACCAAATTTGGGATTTGGTAATATTATTAGGTTTTTGGAGTATTCCAATAATTTGGGATTACAAATTTGTTTACGACAATTACCCTGAAATGCTATACATCAACCCATTTACAGGTATTGTAATTAACATCCGAAATATTTTCTTGTACAACGAAATTCCTGATTTTTACATCATGTTTTATGATTTAGGAGTTTCAATATTATTTTTAATATTTGGCGCATTTCTTATTCAAAAATTCACCAAAAAAATTATTGAACTAAGGTGATCGAAGAAGAAAAAATATTAGTTGAACTTAAAAATGTATCCAAAACTTTTAAGTTATTTCAAAGACCCACAACTACTTTAAAAGAAAGAATAGTTGGATTTTTTACCGGGTTAAAAAAAACCGAATTAAAAGCCCTAAATAATATTTCATTCTCTATTAAAAAAGGTGAATTTTTTGGCATTATTGGCCATAACGGTAGTGGAAAATCAACCCTATTAAGTATTATTTCAAATGCCATTGAGCCAGACAAAGGTGGCACTGCCAAACTAAATGCTAAGTTTTTAAAATTAAGCTTAGGCATGGGCTTTAACAACCAATTAACGGCAAGGCAAAATGTTTATTTAAATGGATCAATATTAGGATTGAGAATAAAAGAAATAGACAAAATTTTACCTGATTTATTTCAGTTTGCTGGTTTACAAAAATTTATTGATACGCCTATAAAATTCTTTTCAAAGGGCATGGTAAACAGACTTGGTTTTGCCATTGGTATTTATGCAAAAGCCGAATTAATTTTATTAGATGAGTTTATTGGAGGAGTTGGAGATGAAAACTTTAAGGCAAAGGCAGATAAAGCCTTTCAAGAAATGGTTTTAAAAGGCAGAACTATAATTTTTGTGAGCCATTCAATGGGCTTAATAAAAAAGTATTGCAACCGAGTTTTGGTTTTACACCAAGGCGAAATGCTAGGTATATTTGCACCTGCTGATGCTATTAAAATTTACAAAGAAAAAATTGCTGAAAAATGATTTCTAAATTAAGAGATAGGCTTGTAAACCTATTCCATAAAAAAGCATTGGCCCACGTAGATGTTTTAAATGATGACTTAATTAGTGGCTGGGCATATAACCAAGCAAAGCCAAATGAAGAATTAGTTCTTGATATTTACATCGATGATTATAAAATTGGCTCTGTAAACGCCAACATTTATAGAGAAGATTTAAAAAGATTAAAAATGGGAAGCGGAAACCACGGTTTCTCTTTTAACATACCTACCGATATTAAGCTACCAGATAAAGGCGCAATTATTATAAAATCAAAAAATATTGAAGAACCCTTAACCCTTCTCCCTAGTAGTATTAAGTCTTTTTCTTTAACCCAAAAATACCGCAGATTTATTTCTTTTGAAGAATTACCAATAGAAGTAAAAGAAATATTAGAAAGCGAAATTTTTTGCCTAGATTATTATAACACCCAATTTAAATACAATTACCTAGATATAAATTCTGCCGCTTTGCATTATTGGACTGAAGGTGCAAACCAAGGAAAAAAGCCTCATTATTTTTTTGATAGCGATTTATACCTTTCAAATAGCCCAGATGTTAAGGCAAATAAATTTAACCCTCTTCACCATTACATTACAGGCGGTTGGAAAGAAGGTAGAAACCCCTCTTCTACTTTTTTTGCAGACCATTACCAAGCACAATATTGCCCCCAAAATCACGAAAACCCGCTATCACATTTTATCAAATCGTTTGTAAGTGGAAGTTTAAAAAATGTTCCCGAAAATTTAAAAGTTTTTGTTTTTGATGCAAAATATTACCTCGAAGAAAATCCTGATGTTGCAGCATTAAACCTAAACCCAGCTTTGCACTTTTTTAATTTCGGCTACAAAGAAAACCGAAACCCAAATGAAATTTTTAATACTCTTTTTTACAAACAAAATAATTCTGATGTAGGTAATTCTAAAATAAACCCATATTTCCACTACCTGTTTTTTGGCAAAAAAGAAGGAAGAAAAGTAAGAAAGTATATCAACATTAAAAGCCTTACTGCTGCTTTAACAAATGAAACTAAACCAGTAAAAAAATTGCCAGTTGACATTGTTTTACCCATTTACAATGGTTACGATTTTGTAGCAGATTTATTACCTACCATAAAATCAAACACACTCCAAGCTTACAACCTAATAATAATTAACGACTGTAGTCCTGACGAAAGAATAAAGCCTCTGCTAAAAAAGTTTTCAGCTGAAAACAAAAACATTAAACTAATTGAAAATAAAGAAAATTTAGGTTTTGTAAAATCTGTAAACCTTGGATTAAAAGAAGCCAAAAACGATGTTGTAATTTTAAATTCCGACACTGTTTTGCCAAAAAATTGGTTACCCCGATTAATGTACCCAATTTGGAGCAGCGCAAAAATAGCTTCGGTTACACCTTTTACCAATGCCGGCACAATAGCAAGCTACCCCACATCATTAAAAGATAATGATATTTTTCTTGATTTAAATATTGATGAAATTGACCAAGTTTTTAATTCTTTAAACCCCAACAATTATGTAAGCTGTCCAACAGGTGTAGGGTTTTGTATGGCTATGAGTAAAAAGGCAATACAAAAGGTTGGCATTTTAGATGATGTTTCTTTTGATAAAGGTTTTGGCGAAGAAAATGATTGGTGCCGAAGAGCAGCCAAATTAGATTTTGAAAATGTAATTACCCCTAACCTGTTTATTTGGCACAAGCATGGCGGCAGTTTTACAAGCGAAGAAAAACAAAAGCTAACTGCAAAAAACACACAAAATTTAGTAAAAAAACACCCAGAATATTTTGGTGAGGTTAGAAAACACATCAGTAATGATGAGCTCGATTCTATTCGATTTTATGCCATTATAAAACATGCCCAGATAAAGGCAAGCTCAAAACCAATACTTTATATTGACCATAGAATTGGTGGTGGAGCCAACGCTTATCTCGACAAAAAATTAGCAACCGACAAACAAAACAATCCTGTATTATTATTTTCTTATAACTTTAAACTAAAGTGCCCAGAGTTATCTCTTCACTTTCAAAACTTTTCAATTTCAAGGTATTTCGAAAATACCCAAGATCTATTTGATTTCTTAAACATCATTGAGATAAAGCAAATATTTTACAACAACTTGGTTTCATTTAAAAGTTTAAACTCAATTTTAAATAACCTAGTAACTTTAAAAAAATCCAAAGAAATTCCTATTTCTATTGCAATTCATGATTTTTTTCCGGTTTGTCAATCATTTACCCTTGTTAACCAAAATGGAAAATATTGTGGTGCAGAAACAAACCCAAAAGTTTGTGAAGTTTGCATAAAAGAAAATAAAAATTACGAAGACAAATCGATTTCAATTACCCAATGGAGAAGCCAATGGGAATTATTATTAGAAAATGCCAATGAAATAATTTGTTTTTCTGAGTCGAGTAAAAACATTATTAATAAGGTTTATGCAAACAATAAAAAAGTTGCAAAAGCCATAGTGGTTATTCGTCATACCTTGCCTGTAGCTATACCCAACAAACCTGTTCTCTCAATAAAAGAAGAATTGCATATTGGCGTAATTGGCACCATAAATTTTCACAAAGGAGCTGAAGTTTTAAAATCGATTGTTGGGTATTTGGACCAGCAACAAAGTGGAAAGTTAACAGTTATCGGAAGGCTGAGTCAAGGTCAAATTAATTCAAACAGATTTTACCAAACTGGCGCTTACGAGCCAAACCAATTACCCAAACTAATTGAAAACTCAGGTACAAATGTTTTTCTATTTCCTTCAATTTGGCCCGAAACATTTTCGTTTGTTACCGACGAGTTAATCGAAATGGATGTTCCAGTAGTATGTTTTGATATTGGGGCTCCTTCTGAAAGAATAAAAAAATACAGAAAAGGAAAAGTTATTCCGTTAAACTCATCAAATCTTGAAATTATTGAAGCACTTAAAGAATTAAACAATTCTTTTTTACAAGAAAGGAAACAGTATATCAAACAAAAATTAAAAAATACAAGTCTATTTAACCCAAAATTTTACCTAGAAAAATATCCTGATTTGGCCCAAGCCAACATCGACCCTTACTTTCACTATATTTTACATGGTGCATCAGAAGGCAGGCAACCAAGTGAAAACTTTGATTCAAAATTTTACCTAGAATCAAATTTCGATGTAAAATCGCAAGGCTTAAACCCCTTAATTCATTATTTAGATTTTGGGCGAGCTGAAGGAAGATTACCAAAGGAAAATAAAATTTACAACCTTTATCAAGAGAATTTAAAAATTGATCAAAATCAAAATATTGCTGTACTAATTCATGGCTATTATACAGATTTAATCGAGGAGCTTTTAAATAAAACTCTTTCTATTCCAATTCGATATGATATTTTAATTTCGGTAGTTTCAGCCGAAGGTAAAAATGAAGTAAATAAATGGAAGAAAAAAAATCCAACGGTTCGTGTTAAACTGCTTTTGGTAGAAAATAGAGGTAGAGACATAGCACCTGCCTTTATAGCTTTTGGGAAAGAACTTTCAAATTATGACCTCATTTGTAAAATACACACCAAAAAATCACTCTACACAGGAGCCGAACAAATTACTTGGCGAAAACAACTTATCAATAACTTATTGGGCAACAAAAGAACTATTGAAAACATAATTTACATGTTTCAGCAAGATAAATCGTTGGGCATGGTTTATCCTTACAGTAAATTGTTGCCTTATTGGGCATATTCATGGTTATCAAATAAGCCAATTGCCATGCCTCTTCAAAACAAGTTAAAAGTTCCCCTAACAACCGATGGTTTTATAGATTACCCTATGGGCTCGATGTTTTGGTTTAGGCCTAATGCGTTAAAACAACTATTTGATGACTCTTTAAGCATAACCGATTTTAAAGAAGAACCATGTGGCAACGATGGCACTTTTGCCCACGCCATAGAAAGGGCCTTTGTTGATATTGTTAAGTTTAACAAATTCAGTTATGCCGAAGTAAACTTTGAAGACAACAGCTATGCAAAAAACTTTGGCACAAAAAACCTCTACCAGTACACACAAAAATCTATAGCAGAGTTAACCGAGAAAATAAAGCAGTTCCAAATAATTTCGTTCGATATTTTCGATACTTTATTAACCAGAAAAGTGGTTTTCCCTGATGATTTAATGTTTCAAATTGAACAAAAATTAGACAAGAAATTTTCTTTAAAATCTAACTTTTTTAGCCTTAGAAAAAAAGCTGAACACGAGGCAAGAGTTGCCTTAAAAAAAGATGTTTCGTTTACAGAAATTTATAGCCAATTAAAATCTAACTCAGGTTTAAAACCAGAAATTGTTGATTATGCCAAATCTCTTGAGTTTGAACTTGAATGCCAATTTTTGAAACCTAGGGAAAATATGGTTGAAATATTTAACCAGTGTTTAAAGTTAAAAAAACAAGTTTGGTTGGTTTCTGATATGTATTTAGAAGTAGCTCAATTAAATACCATACTTAAGCAAAATGAAATTATTGGGTATCATAAAATATTTGTATCGAACTCGCTAAACGCAAGAAAAGATAACGGCAAATTATGGGATTTGCTGTTAAACGAAAATATAGAAGAAAAAAGCAAAATTTTTCATATTGGCGATAATGAGCATTCTGATATTCAGCAAACCATAGATAGAGGTATAAACAATTACCATGTGTTATCTGGTTTAAACATTTTTAAAAATTCTCCAGTTGGATTAAATTACACCAATAGATACACCCAATGGCAAAACCATAAATATTTAGGCCCTGTTTTATTTAAACTATTTAATTCTCCTTTTGTAAACCAAGCATTTACTCAATTATTGCCAAATAAATTTACATCGGCTTTTAATTCTGGGTATGCAGCATTTGGTCCGGTTGTGCTTTCTTTTTTGATTTGGCTTGCAGAAAAATCAAAATCAGAAAACATTTCGAAGTTTTACTTTTTAGCCAGAGAAGGATATTTTTTAAAACAGTTTTATGATGATTTTGTAAATACTCCAGAAGTAAAAGAAACCTATGGGGTTTTGCCCGCAAGCGAGTACCTTTTAGTTTCGAGAAGAGCAGTAATGGGCGCAGCAGAAAAATCTGATGAAATCCTTATCGATATTATGGAAAATAATTCTTTTGAGGGGATTTTAGGAGACTTTCTTTTCAACCGGTTGGGGGTAAAATTAAACCACGATGATTTTCCAGAATTAAATCAAAAAATATCGCTGCCAAAGCAAATAAATGAGGTTAAAGAAAAAATCTTAAAATTCAAACCACAAATTGAAGCACAAACTGAAACTGAAAATGCAAATTTTAGTGCATATTTAAATTCAATTGGATATACAAAAGAGAAACAGCCAGGCCTAGTAGACGTTGGTTATTCAGGAACCATCCAAAAGTTTTTGCACAAAATTGCACCACAAAAAACCAAAGGATTCTATTTCGTAACCAAGGAGGTTACCAAAACTTTTACCTCAAATCAAAATCAAACTTTTGGTTTTTTCGAGAATAACGCTGATAGCTCATCTCAAAATCCTATTTTAAAATTCAATTTATACCTTGAGTTTTGGTTAACTTCAAACGAAGGCCAATTGCTCAATTTTTCAGAAAGCAATGCCCAAATTTTACCAAACTTTAAAGCTAAAGAACCCGCCAAAGAACACTTTTATATTAACGAAGAACTTTCTAAAGGATGTTCGGCATTTATTAAAGATGCGGTATCTTTAACTTCAGGAAATTTGAATATACTAGGTTTAAATTCTGAAACTGCTCCTTACTTTTTTGAAGTTGCAGTAAGGCAGGATTTATGGGACGGAGACACAAGAAAAATTGCCTTTTTAGAAGATGAATTTTGTGGCAACGAAAAAAACTTGAATATTATTGGAGACTACAAAAAATTCGTTTTATAAGATTTTAAAATGAAGAACTTAAACTTAATATTACATATAGGGTCTGGAAAAACAGGAACAACAGCATTACAATCTTTTTTAAGGCTAAATCAGGAGTTGTTGCATCAAGAGGGCATTCATTATATGGAAACCCCTATTTGGGGAGATAATTCGCATCATTTATTAGGATTTGCCCTTTGGGGCACCGAGCATTTAGGCTTACCGAATATTCCAGAAGTACAAGCAGATGAATTACTCAATAAAATGGCAGTAGAATTATCCAACTTGCCAGAAAACATTCATTCAGTTATTATTAGTACGGAGCTACTTTTTGAAATTGCAGGAAACCCAAAAATAAAGCCTCTTAAAGATTTTATTCAAGCAAATTTTACCGATACAAAGATTATTGCATACTTAAGAAGACAAGATGAGCACATTCAATCACTTTATCAACATTGGGTAAAAACGGGGCACAAGCAATTTAGAAGCAAAACAATTGCTCAATTTATTCAAGAGTTTAAAGGCGATAATTATTATGAAAAATTGTGTACTTGGGCAAATGAATTCAACAAAGAATCCATAATTGTAAAAATTTACGAAAAACAACAATTTAAAAATGGAAATCTTTTTGATGATTTTATGGAAATTCTTTCTGTAGATGATATTTCAAATTTTTCTCAGCCCAAAAAAGACAATCTAAACCTTAGTATAAACCCTGAAGCAACAGAAATATTAAGATTATGTGGCTTTTACGATTACAACCAACTTAAAGAAATTTGGCCAGATGCAACTAAAACAAATTTAACGGGCTATTCTTTATTATCGGCAAAACAAAAATTAAAAGTCCTCGAAAAATTTGAAGAATCAAACAGAAAAGTCGCTATTGGTTTTTTAGGAAAAAAAGATGGCAAATTGTTTTCGGCTCCATCGCCTACTGAGGCTCCTATGACTGTTACCAACAACACAATGCCTTTTGAGTTTATGGTTCCAACATTAATGAGTATTTTTCAAAATCAACACCAACAAATTTTAAAATTAGAACAAGAAGTAAATAGGCTCGAAGCCGAAAGAAAAAACTTACATTCAGATTTAAGCAATCTTTCAAATAAGATAAATAACCCCTTAAGCCAAGATATAATTTATGTTTTAAATAAAAATAATTTTAATGCCATAAGCTATAGCAACCATATTAGTTCATATTCGTGGAAATCTAATGAGCTAGAAATTATTGCATCTAATTCAGACCCTGGATTATACTTTAATGTGCCTTTAAAAATTAATAAAAGTTATTTGGTAAAACTCATAATTCATAGCTCGGTAGAAACCATAACACAGTTGTTTTACTCTTTAGAAAGTGAAGAAGGTTTTAAAGAAAAACATTCTATTTCGGTAAAATCTAAAGCAGGCTTAAATGAGCATATTTTTAATTTAGATTTTAAAAATTTATCACCTAAATTAAGAATTGACCCCTCAAACTCTGAAGGAAAGTTCATCATTAAAACTTTACTAATAAATGAAAAATAGAATATGCCTTTAGATATTTATTTTCATATTGGAACAGGCAAAACAGGCTCAAGTGCCATACAAAGTTTTCTTTCGAAAAACAGAAAAACTTTTTTCGAAAATTTTGGTATACTTTACCCAGATTTGGAGGAACCATACGAAACTGGCACTTTGTTTAATCATGCCATCATCTTTAATAATGATAAAGGCGCAACTGTAGATTCTTTTGTTTCTTACTTTAAAAATTGTGTTAGTTACTGCGAAAAGCACAAAATAAAAAAGCTAGTTTTTAGTTGGGAAAATACCAGCTTGAGATATGCAACCTGGTTGCAAAAAGCTGCTGAATCTATTAACCAACGGGTTAAAATTTTAGTTTACTTGAGAAGGCAAGATAGCTGGATTGAGTCTGCATGGAAACAATGGGGCCATAAGCATGAAAACATTCAAAGTATAGAAAAGTATGCAGAAAAGGTTGACATGGATTGGTTTAGCCTTTTAAATAACTGGGAAGAGGTTTTAACCAAAGGCGATTTCTTTGTAAAACCTTACGAAAAAACCCAAATTAAAAATAGTGTTGTAGAAGATTTTTTAGATTACTTTAAAATAGATATAAACCATGAGTATTTTAAGTTAACCGATGATAATTACAAAAACTCAAACTTAGGTTTTAAAAAAGAAGTTGTTCAAGTTTTGGAAGCCTGCAAAAGGCTCAACACTAGTGTTCACGATAATAAATTATTTAAATTCTTTTATGATAATTTACCCACATCATACATTAAATCTCCTTTTGAGCCATATTACTTTTTAAGCCATGCATCAAGGTTAGAAATTTTAAAAAAGTACGAAGATTCGAACAGAAAAGTTGCAGAAAAATATCTACCAAAAAATAATGGCATTCTTTATTTAGACCCTGTTACGAGTCGCCAAAACGAAGCCGATAATGAAACTGATACCACTAGCCTAAACTTAGAAAATGTTGTTCCTATTTTAATGAATATTATTTCTAGTCAAAACCAAAAAATAAATAGGCTTGGTATTTTGCTAGATCGACTTAAAGAAAATGCAGGGAAAAATGTTTTTAAAATTGTTGATAGCGAAAATATAGTTCTAGTTAATCCAAATAATAGAGTTAGAGTTGCTGCAAAAGACCCAATATTGTTTTCGGTTCAAAAAGGAGCAAGCTTAGTATTTGTAATGCCTAATAAAATTGGAGGTTCGTTTAACATATTAATTAAATTCCAATCTACCCAAAAAGGTAACTTCAAATTGTATTATTTGCTCGGTTCTGTAGAGAAATTTTCAGAAGCAAGCTCATTTCAAAAGCCATTTAACCAAGGAGAAACCATTTTTATCTTTCCATTACAAAACAAAACCTTAGAAACAAAGCTTCGACTAGATTTTAAAATGAAAAGTGGAGAAATATCACTTACAACATTAAATATTAATAAAATCTCGTGAAAGTTTTTATTCATATAGGAGGAGCTAAAACCGGCTCAACTGCAATTCAAAAAATGCTTTTTCGAAACACTAATTTATTGTTAAAACACAATTATGTTTATCACCATTTTAACCGAAAAGATTCTCATGAACTTGCCTTAGCCACAGGCTTTGGGGTTACGAAATCAAAAAGGCTATTTTCCAGTTTAAAAATAAACCAAACACAAATTTTCAATCATTTAAAAACAAGGCTCGACCCAACCAAGAATCACATTATTAGTTCTGAAGTTTTCACTATTGCTACCACTAAAAATGCTGTAGAAACTTTGCTAGGTTTATTTACTGAATTTGAAGTTCAAATAATATTTTACTTGAGAAATCAAGCAGATCAAACTGCAAGCGCCTTCCAACAATTAGTAAAAGAAGGATATGCTAAATCGGTAGAGATTTTTTCAAATAACCACAAGGTTGACCTAACAAAATCATTGGACTCATTTTTAGAATTATTAAATCCAGAAAATTTTACTGTAAGACCTTATGACATCCAATATTTTGAAAACCAAAATTTATTTGATGACTTTTTAAAATGCATAGAATTAGATGGTTCGAAAAAAATATCGAAACCATCAAAAAGCGAATCTAATCAAAGTCTTTCGAAAGATTGTATTGAAGTATTAAGGTATTGTAATGTAAAATTCCCAAATCAAACTAAAAAATTTTTAAAAGAATTAGAGTCTTTAAAAATTTTTGATACTGATGATTTACAATATTTACCTAATTCAAGAAAAGAGGAAATAAACAAAGAGTTTAGTCTTCAAATAGATTGGTTAAGTCAGAAATTACCTGGAAAAATAAGCCATGACTTTATTGCCGCAGAAAAAGAAAATAAGCCACTTTATGAAGGCCTAGAAATTTCAGGTTTTTCTAAAGTTTTTATAGCCAGTTTAAATTCCAATATGGGCAAACTCAAAAAGGTGGAACAAGACCTAGAAAACTACCTTAATTTTTTTAACATAGATGAACAACAAGAAAATTAACCTTTACCTGCATTTTGGCGCCGAAAAAACCGGTTCTACTTCGATTCAGCATATATTAAATCAAAATCGAAAAGATTTGATTAAGGCAGGTTTGCTATACCTAGGTGAAGATCTTACTTGGAATAGCAAACCCTGTTTAAACCATCAAAAATTTTTTAAGGCATTAAACATACTATCACCAGAAAAGCAGCTTGAATTAGCCAAACAAAAAATAGTAAATTGGGTAAATTTTGCAGAAAACCGAAAGGTTAAAAACATTCTAATATCATGGGAGAGCGCTAAAATACCTTCCCCATTTTTAGAAAGTTTAAAGAAAAGCCCATTCTTAAATATTATTCCAATAATTTATGTTCGAAACCAAACCGATTGGCTAAAATCCGGATGGAAACAATATGGTTGTAAAATTCAAGGAATGAATAATATTTCTGATTGGGTAAAGTTTGCCATTCAGGATGAGTTTTGGGAAAATAAAATAAATTGGGCAAAAAGAATTGATCAAATTGCATCTCTTTTTGGCAATAAAAATCTAGTTGTTAAGTCTTACGATACAGAAAAAGCCGCGTTAATTGAAAGCTTTATTTCCATTTTCAACATCACTTTAGATAAATTAACCAACCTTGAAAAATCGAATGATTTTAACAATAAACCTCTTAGGCCCGATTTAATTGAATTGGTAAAACATTCCAGAAGTTTACTATCTAGCGCCTACAGCGAAGAGCTAACCAACATGTTTTCTTATTTTCTTGAAGAAGAAGCGTTTATTTCAAGCTCTAAAGAAGGGTATTTTATTTCTGATGAAGATGCTGAACTTGTTCAAAATCATTTTTCAACTTCTAACAATTTTGTTGCAAAAACATATTTTAATAAATCAGCTGAAGAAATATTTGTTTCAAACAATCAAAAGCAAGAAATAACGCAAGAAAAAGAATATAAATTAGAGGATTTTGTAGCTACTTACGTAGAATTACTTTTCAAAAGAGATCAAAAAATAAAATCGATTGAAAAGAAAATAAAAAAGCAAATGGCAAAAAGTGTAATTAGTTAATAAAAACCTTTTTCATAAATATAGCCATACTTGTTTTTAATATTTTGAACTGCTAAATCAGATAAATTTTCCATTTCTTCACCTTCCTTATTTTGGTTTTTGTGAGGAAATTCAATTTCTTTTTCAATACTAAAATTCTTTACAGTATCCTTTATATCAGCGGCTAGGTTTTCAAACTTAACTACCTTTAAGTTAGGTAATTCTTGTCCATCAAGTAAAAAATAATCTTTTAACTCTCCATCAAAATGAGTTATTGGAGAAAGGGCAAATTCATTAAACGATTTCTGAGCAAACTCCAAAGCCTTTTTTCCATTTTCAGATTTCGATTTACGTTTTATTACGCTAGGTTTTTTTAAATGTTTATAGTACGAAAATTCTAAATCAATAGGATTTCTAACCACAACAATAATTTGTTTTAAATCGAAAATATTAATGCCATACTTTACAAGAATTTTTTTGGCATATCCCAAATTACCATGCCTTTTTCCTTTAACTAAAATCTCATGGCCTTCTTGTTTTGTTTTTTCATTAAAAAAAGGACTTACACTAACAACAGGAGCTTGTAGAGCTTGGCACAAATAACTTGCAACAGACATTCCACCTGTTTTGCCTAAATGTATAAATAATATGTCTTTGTTAAATATCATCTTCTTCGGTTTTAGGGCTTTTTGAATCTTTTTTATTTCTGAGAAGGTAAACAAATGTATCAAGCATCAAATCAGGCACATTTTTGTAATTAAACGATTTATGGGTTTTCAACTCCTCCTCCAAATTCCAATTAAAAAGTTGTTCTCTTTCTGGAAAATACTTTTTTCTTAAACTTTCGTTTGATTTTTTATGTCTGTTGAATATTATTTTCAGTTGCTTTTTCGATAAAAACGAATCATCTGAAAATACTGGTTTAATTTCTCCATAATACTCTTTAAAAAACTTAAATATTTCGCCTTTCATTTGCGAATTGGTATAAGCATTTAATTGAGAAATTAATAAGGTGTGCTCGTTTGAAAAAGATTCGTTTTTGTTTGTAAACTCCTCTTCGCTAAAACCTTTTAAATCATCTACCCCTAAATCGTTTAATAAATTGCCAATTAAATTCGATTTTATATCAGGATCATCAAATAGCTTAATGATGATATTTTCTTGACCAAAAAACTGTTCCCAAAAGCCAATTTTTTCTTCATAATTAAAATTACTTTTTCTGAAAAATTTATTGAATTCAACAGTAAAACCTGTCTTTACTCTCTGTTTATAAACACTTTGTAGTAGTTTGTCTTGCCTTCTGATGTACATAATAATTTTTACATCAAAATCTTTAAACTCCTTTTTAAGTTTTTCTAATGAGTTTTTGCTGTGAACATATTCAAAGGCCTCAGAAGAAATAAAAATACATTTAGAATTTGTTCTAATAAACTCATTCATTAACCTTTTAGAAAAATCAGACTTGTTATCCAACCTACTATCATTGCCACTAAAGCCAAAACTCCAAGCTAAATCGTGGTGAGCAAAATGCACTAATCCATTTTCAATTTTTCTTAAACTTTTTGGATATAAAACCCCCTTTTTAAGTAGCTCATTGTAATTACGATGAAAAAAATGCTGGATTGAGGTAGTACCTGTTTTATGTATTCCTACATGTATAAAAAGTTCAGGTTTCTTCATAAAAAGATTAAATTATCAATAATGGCCAAATCTAATTCTATTTTAAAGAAATTTCCCTACCTATAAAATTATATTCCATTTGTTAAGTTTTTACCCGAAAACCAAATAATTACATTTCTTTGCGCTTAGATTTCTAAAGAAAATAGCATGAAAATTGCAATTACCACCTTCTTGCAATTAACCTATAAATTTTTGATGCTCCATTGATAAATTGCTTTTTTTGCTCCAACAATGTCTATGTCGAAAAAAATAATCCTAATAATCAATTGGAACTCAATAGAGCTTTCAAAAAATGCAATTGCTTCTACCTTAACCAATCTTAAAAACCCTTATTTAATATACCTCCTCGATAACAATTCAGATAATTTTGAGGGCGAAAAATTAAAAGATTATTACCAAGATGAACCAAAAGTAAAGGTGTTTTTATCGGCTGAAAACTTGGGGTTTGCCAAAGGCACCAACTTTTTGATAAAGCAAGCCATAAAATCTGAAAAAACACAATACTTTTTGTTGCTAAATAATGACGCAATAGCTTCTGATGACTGGAGCGAAAAATTAATTTCATGCGCCGCAGAAACCCATAGCGAGTTGGTTACTTCAAAAATTATTCAAGCTGCAAATCACAACCTTTTAGATAATGTGGGTCACCTTATGCTTAACACCGGCGAGATTATTCCAATTGGGCATAATGAACCAGAAGTAAGCTTAAACCACAGAAAAAAAGTTATTGGGGCCTGTGGTGGGGCGTGTTTAATTTCAGCAAAACTTTACCAAAAAATTGGGGGTTTCGATGAGCACTTTTTTGTTGGGTATGAAGATGCTGAATATGGCTTGCGCGCCTTTTTAACAGGCCATGATATTTATTTTGAACCCAAAGCAATTGTTTACCATCAAATGGGCGCCTCTATCAAAAAAATATTCGATTACAATTACACACTAACCCAATTTAGAAATATTAATTACACGGTTTTAAAACTTATGCCTACTTCGTATTTGGTAATTAATTTTCCGTTTTACTTTATCAAAACTATTTTGGTTTTTGTAATGAATTTGGTGTTTTTTAAAAAAAAATTCATCAAGGTTATGTTGCATGCCTATTGGAAGCTATTTACCACAGACTTTAAAGTAGCTTTAAAAGCTAGAAAACAGTTTTACCAAAGTCAGCAAGTTACACGTAGTTTATTCGAAATTCAAGCCGCTACAACCTTTTTCTTGTGGTTTGATATTAAACGATTTTGGAAGTTTATGATTTTAGGCAAACCCAACCAGTTCGAGAAATATTAAATTGAACAATACAAGGCTTTGTATTTATTAACCATTTCTGCTAAATGGAATTTTATTTCAGGTTTAGAATCCCATTTATTTTGGTATGCATTTTCTAAAGCAGAGACTAAACTTTCGGCATTATAAGGATAAAATCGGTTTACCTTCCCATAAGTTACTTCACTCAAAGCACCTCGCTCAGAGGAAATTATTGGCATTCCAACAGCACAACATTCGGCTGCAGAAAACCCAAATCCTTCAGATATACTTGGAATAACAGCACAATTCACCTTTGTTTTTAACAACAACAACTCTTCGTATGGCAACTCATGATAAAGTTTTACTTGCTTTGGCTTATGATTATTAAAATATTCCATAACCTTTTTCCGCATGGGTTTTGGATATTTTGGTAGTACGAAATGAAAGGTTGCATCCTTATGGTTTTCGTTAAAAATTTTGGCTGCTTCAATTATCAAGTCTATACCCTTTGAAACTCCAAGCCTGCCAAAAAACAAGTAATTAAACCCACCTAATTTTTCTTGAACATCCGGTAACTCCAAGGCACTATAATCAACCCCATTAAAAATTTTAACAATCTTTTTAGAAGACTTACTTGCAACTAATTTTTGAAAGGTGAATTGAGAAACGCCAACAAATTTTGTGAATGGCAATTTCAAAATAAACTTCTCGTAAAGAAAAAAGCCCCATCTCTCAAAAGCTGATAAAAAAGGAACCTCAAACCATTGTTCTTGCCACACTTCATGAAAAGTAACAATTACTTTTTTTCGCATAAAAAGCCCAGTAAAAAAAGCTGGTAATGCTGCATTGTATGAAGTAGTATGTATTAGGTCTTTACCTTTTGCATATTTCAAAATCCAAATCCAACCAAAAAAAGTAAAAAGGTATCTATTCTTAACTGGAATCCGTCTAATTGAAACCCCATTTAACGTTTCTTTTTGTTGCAACCTTTTATTATGCAAAGTGGTAACCACAGTAACCTCATCGCCTTGAGCAGCAACCTCTTCGCACAAGGTTTTAAATAGCTTTTCTACTCCTCCAATGTAAGGATGGTAATGCTCAACAACGTAAAGAATTTTCATTCTTTTAATTTGTCTTCTAAATTTTTGACTCTTTTCTGGAGATTTTCATGGTCAAATTTTAGCAGACCATGCTCTTGGGTAAGATTTTTATTGTTTTCGGCTTGCTTTGAAATAATAATGGAAAACTGAATCAAAATCATAAAGATTGCCATCAGTAAAATAAGAAACAAGGCAGCTGGAGGATAAGCTACACCCATTAACCGGGAAATAAAATCTAAACCTTCTCTCCAAACTGAAAATACCAAAAACACGATAGAAAGTAACAACCAAAGCAAGGAATACTCCTCTTTTATTCTCTTTCTTCTAATAAGGTTAAGGATGAAAATAAGCAGAACTACACTGCCAAATATGGCAATGTATTGCATTTTAAAAATATTTACGTCTATACTATACGGCGCTTTTTCGCCCATCAGGCAGATTTTGGACGAATGTAGGTCATTATCATACCTAAAGAAACTTTAAGCATGTAAAATATTCCTCTTTTGTTTAATGATGATTTACCGCCTTTACGGGGATTCATTTTGGTAAACACTTCAGAAATTCTAAAGCCGTTTTTACCCAATAAAATAATTGCTTCGGGCTCAGGGTAATCTACAGGGTAAAATTTTGAAAGAAATTTAATGGTTTCTCTGTTGTAAGCTCTAAAACCTGAGGTACTGTCTTTAATGCGTTGTTGGATCATTAAAATTCCTAAAATTTCAAAAATTTTAATTCCCAACCTTCTTAATGATGAAGATCTATATCCTTTGTGCTTTTTATTAAACCTTGAACCTACAACAACATCTGCTTTGTCCAGCTTAATTAATTTTAAAAGCCTCGAAATTTCATTTACCTTGTGCTGACCATCGCCATCAACTTGCACAATGTATTTATAGCCATGAATATTTGCAAACTTAAAACCTGTTTGCACGCTGCCTCCTATACCCAAATTATGAGGTAATGAAATAACATGAGCTAAGTTAGTTTTCTTTGCTAATTTCCCTGTACCATCACTGGAAGCATCGTCAATTACCAAAATATCATAATTTCCTTCGGCTTTTATTTCTTTAATTAAGTGGGTAATATTCCAAGCCTCGTTAAAGGCAGGAATAATAATTAAAGTATCGCTTGTTCTTAAACCTTTGCCCTGCTCATCAGTATTAGATGGGTTAGAATTAAAAAAAACAATAGGCGAAAGTCCCTTCATCGAGTTTCGATTAAACTAATCGATAATAAATTATACAAGCGCAAACTTACAATATTTTTAAATCAATAAAATTTGCGCTTTTCTTTTTAATCAATTGTTCGGACAGGAGGAATAGAATCGGGTTTAAATGGCAGGATCCACAGGTGAAATGGAACCCTATTTTTAATACTCCCTTGATACATACGTTCGAGAATAACCTTGTTATTTATAGCATCCATATACTTTTTATCTTCTTTAAGATATGGATATCTTTTCAAGGCATATTTGGCATTTTCCTTTAACATTAAGTTGAAAAAATACCCATAAGCAGGATCTTTCTTATTTATATTTTGGTCTTTCCATTTTTGAGTAGCCTCCTCAACATTACCAGACAAGAACAATAACTCGAGTTTATTAAATTGAGCCCTTTCATAATTTGGTGATACTGCTAAAGCTTTATCATAATAAACTAATGCTTTATTTAAGTCGCCCTGATTTTTATACATAGCTCCCAAATTATTTAAGCTAAGCAAATGATAAGGATGTACCTCAATTGCATTTTCAAACTCTTGGGTGGCCTTATTTAGATTTTTTCCGACCACATAACTCATTCCTTTAAAAAAAGCAATTGGATTGGCTATTGGATCTAAATCATAATATTTTAAATCTTCAGCTTTAAATAATCTTTGTAATGCAGTACCATTTTGTGTTTGGTAAGCTCCCAAAACTTGTTTAGAGAACTGCTCACCTTTCATTCTTTGGGTGGCAAAGTATGAAAAGTACATCAATATTGCTGCAAAAAATAATAAACTCAATTTTGAAATATGAGTTTCAATTTGTTCCTTTTTTTCTTCGGTTAGAAAAATTGCCACAACACTGCTAAATACCATTAAATGTAAAACTCTTTCTGAGGGATAATCCATAAATGCAGCAAGCAAGAAAGCCCCTATCGAAAAAGTCAAATACCAAGTTTTTTGAGGTTTTATATTATGCCGGATTACGCTAAAAATTTGTTTTAAAACTCCTGCAAAAAACAAAGCCATAAAAACAAAACCAACAATACCGGCTTCGGCCAAAACCCATAAATAATCATTGTGCGGCCGAACATAGGAAACATTTCCAGCCTGCATTACTTCAGGGAAAGCGTCTAAACCATACTTGGCAATTTGAATTTTCCAGTTGCCTGCTCCTACCCCGAATATTGGGTTTTCGGTAACCATTTTAAAGGTTTGCTGAAATAAAGAAGTTCTAGTTTTAATTGTACCTGTGCTAACTAAAGCCCCAAAATTGTAAATATCAAGTTGTTGATATAAAACCAATGAAATAGCAATTACAAGAATTAAAATTGAAGGAATAACCCAATAAAGTACTTTAGTTGAAATGAAATTTTTTAGGTAATAAAATCCACAAAAAAGTAACTCTAAAACAAAAACTACATACGCTGTTCTTGAACCAGATAATATGATTGAAGCCGAAACGATCAGCAAGAAAAATACCCGAAAAATTTTCTGTTTTTTTGATGCTTCTAACAAACCAAAAAAGCCTAAAGGAAAAACCAAAACCATAAAGGAGCCCATAAGGTTAGGGTTGGCCATGGTTCCTTTTAAATCTCTTGATTCCTCTCCAATTTTATATAAATCTAATCCAACATATTGCATTAACCCTATAAGACCTATAATAAAACCTGTATAAATTAATATTGAAACAAAGTAATTTGTAGAAATTACTTTTTGCTTTAATAATTGATGAAGTAAAAAAATAAGATAAAGCCAAGTAATCCATTTAAAGGAAACAAACATGGCTTCAAAAGTATTTCCTGCATAAAATATAGAGGTAAGCTGTGTTATTCCAACCCCTATAAGACCAATCCAAAATATTTTTTGGCCTTTAAAATTAATACTAGGCTTAAGATTCCCAAAAGCACCGAAACTTAGAACACTAATTATGGCTGAAAAAACTAAGGCCGACGTCCATCTTGGCAACAGAACAGAATCTAATGTAGATTTTGAAAGTACCAAAGCAGTAATCAAAAAAAGAGCTCCAACGCTATATTTTAGTATTTGGGTTAGTAGGCCTTGTTTCATAGTACAATGGTAACAAAAGCTACGATAATGTAAATCTTAAACTAATACCAGCATTGGTATTTGAGTTTGGAAACGACCTAGACAATACAGGCTTATTGGCAACCCTATCGAAAAACAACCTAATATTTAGTTGCTTACTTACCTCATAATCTGCACTGATTTTTATGGTGAAAACCCATTGACCACCAGTTTCTTGGTATTGATTCTCTACAATTTTTCGAATAATTGTTCTATTATCTCTAACAGAAAAATCCGCTCGGGTTCTTAAATCGCTTTGTAATTTTTTTCCTGATGCCAATTGAAACGGTAACACTACATCTTTAAACCGATACCCTGCTCCAATAACATACTCGTTTCCTCTATCTTCGGTAATTTGGGTATTGGCCATATTTAAACTTACGGTTCGATTTCGGTTAAACTCAATTTTGGTTAACAAAGAGTTTTTCCAGGTCATGTCAAAATTTACCAATGGGCTAAAATTCTCACTAATTGAAACTGTATTGATTTGATATTCGGGGATATAATTTTGGTTTAAATCAAATGCTGCCGGAAAACCATCTCCATTGTCTTGAAACAATAAGTTAGAAGTAAAACCTCCCATTTGAAAGGTAGCTCTATAAGCATGATTCAAGTTTACTGATTCAAAATATTCTTTTAAGGCTGGTATTTTAGACAACCCATTGTAAGTAACCCTCCAGTTGAGTTTTGGTATTTTTATAAATGGTGAAGTGCCTGCTATGCCAATTGGTGTGCCTGAGTATGCTGCCATAAACGCGGGTATAAGCACATCTTGTTGTGTTTGGCCATATCCTTCTGCATAGCCAGCATCACTTGAATGTTGACCATTTGAACTTGCATTTTCCTCGGCCAAACGCTGAGAAATGATTTGTCTGTTTTCTAAAAACTTCTCAAAAACTAAAGATTTATTTACGTTACTTGGTATAAATGCTGTTCTCCATGCAGAAAATGTAGAGCTAAAATTTCCAGTTTGAATTGGGCTTTCTGAAACAAAACCTCCATTTGGGTTAAAACTTCCATCATTAAAAAACAAGGTATCGTTCCACCTAAAAAATTCTTGGTTGTTAAAAGCTTGGTTTTTGGAAGCGGTTAGGTTTATTCGCAAGTCTTTTATGGGTTCTAAAGAGGCCGTAATATTTAAATCTTCACTAAAGGTATTTGAAACATATGAGTTCAGGTTTTCTTGTTTTACAAGCCAATCTTTTTGAGCAGCCCAACCTTGAAATGTTGTATCTGTGCCTCCAAAATTAGATTGTTGTCCAAAAATAAAGCCTACGCCTGGTCCTTCAAATTGGTTATCCATACCCATGGCAAAAACCGATTTATTATAGCCAGGCAGTAAAGTTCCACGAGTTTCTGAATAGGTAATTGAAACGTTTTTTAACGCCATTAAAAACAATACAGAATGGTCTAAAACATTCAATTTGTCTCGTTTTACTTTCTCGCCTTCTTCAGCCTCTTTTGTATTTCTTGCGGCTCGTTGATTTTTACCACTTGAGCGCTGTGCCCTGCGTTGTTTTTGCACTACAGTTTTAAAGTATGGTACTTTGTTGTACAATGAGGTTAGGTTAAACCTTCCATTAATACTAACCTTAGAAGAGTTTTGGATGGTATTACCAAGTGTATCTGCTGCAAAAGGGGCACGTTGCCAATTGTAGGTTGAAGAATACCTAATATCTGAGTTTATCCAATCTAATGCAGGTACTTTATTAATTGGCATATTGTAAGTTAGGTTAGATGCATGCTGATAAGTTAAAGGTGTACCAAATTTTCTGATGTTTGTTAATACAGAATCTCTCCAAATTTCATAACCATCTTTATCAACCTCTTTGTTTACAATACCTTGCGGCTCATCAATTAAAGCTTGGTTATTAGCATTAAAATCGAATTTTAAGTTTCGAGATAAATCCCATTTGAAATTATAAATGCGAGACCAAGTAAAGTTTTTGTTGAAAAATGGAGGTAAATCAGCTAAAATTCCAGGGTTGTTATTTCTGATTTGCCTTTCGTTATAAGAACGGGTAAAATCTGTTCTAAAACCAACTTGTTGCGGCAGCAAAAAGAAGTTCATATCTCTAAAAAGTTTGTAATAATCTGACTTTCGTAGATATTTAATTTTGCTAAATGGCTTAATATTAGGAGATTGTGGAGCGTAATTGTAACTTAAACCTCCTCGGTATGTCTTCTTTAAATCTCTCTCAATATTAAAGGATGATTGCAACTCTTCTTGGTAAGAATAACTCACCGAAAAGTTAGAAATGTCTAAAGGAGTAGAAATTCCTTCGTTGGTTTTTCCTTTTCTAACATTGGTGAAATTTATACTTTTTCGGGTGGTAAGAGTTTGAGTAGATTCCCGTAATTGTTCTCGTTCCTCAGCCGTTTGTCTAGATTCAAGCGCTTCATCAAAGGTTACATCTTGCTCTATTGGCGAAAACTGGGGTGTAATTGAATTGCGTGAGTATCCAACATACATTGGGATATTTATTTTGGTTTTTTCGGGGAAAAACTTTCCTAACTCAATGTTGGCCGATGCATCAACTTGTTTTATGGTTTCCCTTTGTCTTTCGCTTACTTTTTTATCAATACTACCAAAGCCAGGTGTAGATATATTTCCAGAAACATTTACTGTAGCCAAATCTGCTAACCGAGAAGAAACTCTTCCTATGGCAGCCCAACCGGCGCTTTCATCAAAATCGGTTAACCTAAATTCATTTACCCAAATTTCACCACACTTACTTTGGCCATCATCTGTTAAGCTGCCTGGTTCTTGATGCGGATTTCGAACCCCAATCATTATCGATTTTATATCGCTTAAGTTCGGATTACCAACTACGTAAATATTTCCATTGCCATAAGGGGTGGCGTTTCTTTGCCGGTTTTGGAAAAGTCTATTGTCATTGGTGAGCAAGTCGTTTCGCTTTATTTTAGCTGCAGTAAGTTCACTTAAAGGCAAATCGATGTTGTTGTAGTACGGCCAAACTTGGTCTCTCTCTAGCTCTGCGTTGTATTGCCTTGGGGGAGTTACTGCTAAAGGTATTTCGTATTCGTAATAGTTTTCTTCAAAGTCGGCTCCCATTCTAATAAATAACCTTAAATCTCCGTCCATTATCGGAGCTTCTTGCTCTTTTGATTCAGCATGAACATACATTTGGATGTTGCCATAGTTTATCATGTCTAAATCTAAATTTCGGTAAGCAGCAATGGCTTCACCATCAGGTAAATTACAAAAATTTAACGCTAAAGATTGCTCGTTTACGCGAGTTAAGTTAGTGGTTCCTAATTGAAGTTCTCGATTAATATCTGGAGGCAAAACATAATTTACAGGAGATTTCTGACTATTTTCTTCAATGTTTACAGCACTAATGTTAAATTCTGTTGTTTGGTCGTTGGCAAAGCCTTCAGGTCTAGTATCTAATTTATCTAAAAATTTTCTCCACTCGCCTCTTATTAATTCTAATCGAGCAAACCTTAATACAACTGGTTGCGAAAATCCTGTAAGGAACATTCTCATAAACCGAACCGAGCGTAAATCTGTTATGTTTCCAACTCGTTGTCTTGCAGGGTCTCGCACAGGTATTTTTACTTGATACCATCTTATTGTTCTTAATTCTCCATTTTTTGTAGTAACCTGATCTTCAAGCATATCGGTTATATAATTGGTTCCAATATTACTCGGATTAAAATCTTGGGGAGTAAGTTTTACCTTGTATTGAAAATAAGATTCAAGGTTATCTAAGGTATTATCTTGGTTAATATCCTCAACATTTGGCAAAGTTGAAGTTGATGTAGGATACCCATCTGCATTTAGCACTTGGCTTTGCTCGTTAGTTGGAGAGTTTCCCTCGAGTCCATTGTATTTTTTGTACCGTTCTAAAACAGGCGTTTGATTTGCATCGTAATCGTCATCTCTAAAGAAGTTATAGTCATCAGCAGATGGATCTGCTTCTATGGTTTGGTAAATATTGGCAGGTAATTTTGATTGAAGATTTTGAAGAAAATCTCCAAAAAACAATTTTTCTTCTTGATTTCTAAGTCCATCTAGACCTACATCTTGAAACTCTCGGGTGGTTACATCATTATCAAAAGCTTGCACCAATTGTTGTCCATCAGGAACTCTCCCCCAAATGGTAAAATTTCCAAAACTGGTATCTGCAACCAAGTTTGCATCAATTGGCAACCCATTTTCAAAACTCTTTAAACCATCATTTAAAACATCTTCAGAAATATTTCCAAGATTAAAATACAGTTCTCCCCCTTCATGGTTATAATTTACTGAATTAGGATAATCTCCTTCATCAATTCCATTATCTGGGTGAAAAGGATCCATAATCCAAAACTGAATAAACTCTATGTTAGCGGCTTCAAAATCATTTTGGTCAATTCTTCTCATTATCCCACCCCAGTTTTCATCTGGATTTGCCAACTCTCCATTTGCCTGAATAGAATTTGCATCGTAATTATATGGGCCTCTTTCTTGGGGATAATAGGCTAAATCGAGCACGGGTATATTGTTTGGTTGACCAACTGGTAAATCTCTTTCAGGAAAAACCTCCATTTCCAAAACCTCTCTCATGTAATGGTTCGATTGAAGATCAGGATCATCTTGAATATGCTGAGGAGTTAAGGCATTGTTTCTAAAAAACAATGGATCAATAACATACCAGGCAAGCTTGGCGCGATTAAAACCATATTCTAATTGACCAATTCTTGTACCTGAAGGAAGTAAGTTTGGTTGCAATTGAGGTGTACTTGCCAAATGCCACATTTGTATTGTTCTAATATCAATTGCAGATTGACTTCCTTCAAAATCATCAATATAGCTGTTTCCGTTTTTACCAATTGCTTTTGAGTGGCCAGGTATTAATTGGGCAAACTCACCACTAAAAGTAAAGGTTGATTTTTGTTTGGTGTCGATAAAGGGAATTTTATCGATTAAACTAGTAACAAATTGAGATTCGGTTTTGTAATTAAAGTCTGCTCCCCACATTACATTGGCCATGGGCTCGTTACCTATGTTTACCTTTTGGGTTATTGGCCTTTCAGACAACCTCATGATGGTTCCTCCTACAGCTAAATCATCGTTGAATTTATAATCAAACCTAGAAGCAATTAAGTTTTTCTGTTGAATCGCAAACAGCTCATTACTTTCGAGTGAAACCGAAATTGGTGTTCCCGATTCTAAAATTCCTTGGTTGATAATTCTTACTCTACCAAGTGTATAATCAACAGTGTAATCGGTGTTTTCTGTTAATGTTCTTCCACCTGCTGAAACCACAACGGAGCCTTCGGGAACGTTTAAGGCATTCAACATTATTTCTGAACTGTTAGATGATTGATAAAGACCTTTTAAAAAAAACCGGTTTTTACCAGGGTAAAGAACCTTTGCATCGGCTTGAGTTCTAGTATAAAGTGAGTCAAAAGCATATTTATCTGCAATTTCTTGGTTGTCGAATTTTGCTCTTAAACTACTTCCAAATGGTTCTAGCAAGGGAAAATATATTCTACCATTATTTGGATTTATAGTGATTTGAGGGCTCGATATAAAATCAAAATAGCCATCTGCAAATGGCTTTTGGTTAACATCTAATTTATCTAAACCCAGAACCATGAGCAAGGGTTGGTTGTTTATGGCGCCATCTGGAATATAATTTATGTCCAATCCCGTTTCTTGGTCCATGTACCAAAGTTGTAACTCAAAACCCTCTTTTTGAACTTGGTAAGCGCCAATGTTGTAAACGTTTTTCATCATTAAATCCCACAAAGGAATTCGTGTATTTAATTGATTACTTTTTAGCATTTTTAAGATAAGTGGAGAAGTACCTTCTAATCCATCGGTTGAGAACTCACCCACCTGATAAACTTGGCCCCGATAAGTGTACTGGAATGCAACCGCTAAAACCTGGTTTGGTTGTAACTGTTGATTTAAAGAGATATAACCAAGCTGTGGCTGAACAACATATTCGTTTTCATTTAATTTTCTAGCAAGTTCAATTTTATTATAATCTAACCGCGGATCTAATCCTTCTTGGGCAGAAAGTAAATTGGTAGAATTGGCATAATTTCTAATACCAGGAAGGTTTGCAATTTTTGTATATAAATTGTTTGCTTCGTATGAGCCATCAATGGTTCTACCAGCTAAAATTTGTGGGTCGGCATCTGCCACATAATTTTTGTTGTAAATTCTTCTTCTACCATCTGGCCTATCTAAAAAGTTTCCTTCACCTAAATCTTGAAAGGCAATTAAGTTTCTTACATTATCGGCTACGTTTCGGGTATTGGTAACCCATACTTCTATTTTGGTAATGTTAACTCCAGTGTTTAATAATGGAGGACTTCCAACTGCTTCTTCATAAATATCTCTAAAATAGTGAGCTAAAAAGAAATGGCGATTGTCTTCATAATTATCTGCTTTTACCTCAAAATCTTTTATCTGAGCCCCTCCTCTTACTTGTATTTCAGATTTTTTTCCTCTTTGTTGAGAGAGAACAGTTGTAACATCAAGTTTACCAAACTTCATTTTAGTTTTTATACCAAAAAGTGTTTGACTTCCTGTAATCAAAGAGCTATTTAGTGGCATTGATACGTTACCAAGTTCAATGTCTTGCAAAATTTCATCTTCGTAACCTGTATAATCAAGTTTGATTTGGTTCTCGAAATCAAAAGTTGCTTGGGTGTTGTAATTGGTGGTTACCTTAAGTTTATCTCCAATATTTCCAATTAAATTAATTTGAATGTTTTGTTGAAAATCAAATGTGGTTACACTTCGTTGCTTTACAGGAATAGCAGGGTTTTCTGTTTTTGAAGTTCTTACACCAAACCTTAATTCAGCCGAACCAGATGGTCTAATATCCACAGTATTGCCACCGAAAATCCTATCAAAAGTTTTGCTTTCAATTTGAAGTTGGGGCCTAAACGGATTTTCTTGGTTAAACTCATTTTCGGTTTCTTTTTTCTCTGCCCAATAATCAACAACCGTTTTTTCTTTGGTATATTTTAGGTATTCGTCAAAATCCATGTAAGAAGGAGGACGAAAATCTGAGTTTCCAATTTTTTGATCGAATCGATATTGGCCTGTGGTAGGGTCGTATTGAACCTCACTTTTTATGTTTGATGGAGTGTTTAAGAAAAGACTGTTTTTCGAGCCTTGAGCGCCAAAAGGATTTCTGTTATCATCAAACTCAAAGGGCAATTCTACCTCTCCTGAGTCTGGCTCAGAGCCTGATGCTTGACCAAAAACTGGAGCACTAAAAAAAGCCCCAATAAAGGTAACGCAAATAGCAATGCATAGCCTTAAGCACTTAATATAATTGAAGCCTTTTATCAAAATAAAACTACCTTTCTACAACTGCTTTAACGCCAATTTTATTAATTGTTCTACACTCATTTCGGCACCTTCGGTTTCAATAATTTTAGAAATAGTTTTTCTTGATTTATTTCTATCGAAGCCTAAAGCAATTAAGGCAGATAACGCCTCACTTTGATTTGTATTGTTTAGAAAAGTTGATATTTGAGAAGTTTCATCAACCTTGTCAATTTTATCTTTTAAATCGGTAACAATTTTTTGAGCCATTTTAGGTCCAATTCCTTTGATTGATTTAAACGCCCCAACGTTTTCTAACAAAATAGCATTTTGAATATCAGACGGACTTAACGAGGATAAAACCATTCTGGCAGTTGAAGCACTAATGCCTGAAATTGTAATTAATAACCTAAAAAATGTTCTCTCAATGGCAGAAGTAAAACCATATAGCACATGGTTACTAGCGCCACTTCTAACATCTACTGAAACTGCATAATGAATAATTAGTTTACAGTTTTCGTCTTTAGGGAGTTGCTCAAAAGTAAACAACGATATGTTTACTAAATATCCAACGCCATTGCAATCTAGCACCACATGAGTAGGAGCCTTTTCAACCATTCTTCCGCTTAAAAATTCAATCATTTTTCTCTTGTTTGTGCATCAACCACGGCAATGGCAATCATATTAACAATTTCTCTTACAGAGCTGCCAAGTTGTAAAACATGTACAGGTTTTTTCATTCCTAATAATACTGGGCCAATAGAATCTGACGATCCCATTTCTTGAATTAATTTATAAGCAATATTACCAGCCGACAAATTTGGAAAAATTAGTGTATTTACCCCAGTTTTTGACAAAACTGTAAATGGAAAAATTTCTTGTAAAAGAGATTTATTCAGTGCAAAATTTGCTTGTAATTCACCATCAACAATTAGTTTAGGATGGTCTTGGTGTAATATATCTGCCGCTTTGGCAATTTTAGCAGCTTCTTCTCCCTGGCTAGAGCCAAAGTTTGAGTAAGAAAGCATTGCAATTCGAGGCTTTATTTTAAACCTTTCTACTGCCTGCGCTGTAAGCAGGGTAATTTCTACCAATTCTTCGGCAGTTGGATTATAGTTTATTGTAGTATCTGCAAGGAATAATGGTCCTTTTTTGGTAATAAGAACGTACATTCCTGCAATTTTATTTAATCCATCTTGCTTACCAATAATTTGTAAAGCAGGCCTTAAAGTATCAGGATAATTTCTTGTTAAACCAGAGACAAGTGCATCTGCTTCGCCTAATTTAACCATGGCAGAGCCAAAGTAATTTCGCTCACGCATCATTTTGGTAGCTTCAGATAATGTAACTCCTCGTCTTTGTCTTTTTTCGTAATAAAACTTACCAAATTTATTTCTTCTTGCCTCTTCGGCTTTGCTTCTAGGATCAAAAATTGGAATATCAGATAAATCTAGCTGATATTGTTCAATAAGAGCCTCAATAACTTTTTTCTTGCCTAGCAAAATTGGCTTTGCGATTCCCTCATCTTTTACAATTTGTGCAGCCTTTAAAGTTTTAAAATTATCTGCTTCAGCAAAAACAACTCTCTTGGGGTCTTTCTTGGCTCTTTGCATAATGCTCTTAACCATTTTATCATCCATACCTATTCTCTTGCTTAGCTCTTCTTTGTAAGCATTCCAATTGGTGATTTGAATTTTAGCCACGCCCGAATCCATAGCGGCTTTTGCCACTGCTGGAGCAACCGCAGTAATTAATCTAAAATCAAGTGGTTTTGGTATAAAATATTCTTTTCCGAAGGTTAAGTTTTTCTCGTTGTAGGCAAGGTTAACTTCTTCGGGAACGGTTTCTTTTGCTAAGGAGGCAATTGCTTTTACCGCTGCTAATTTCATTTCTTCGTTAATAGAAGTAGCTCTCACATCAAGTGCCCCTCTAAAAATAAATGGAAAACCTAATACATTGTTAACCTGATTTGGATGATCCGACCTACCTGTAGCTATTAAAGCATCAGGCCTAGCATCGGTTGCATCTTTGTATGAAATTTCAGGGTCAGGATTCGCTAAAGCAAAAATAATTGGGTGTGGGCCCATCTTTTTTACCATTTCTTTATTAACCAAACCACCCCTTGAGAGGCCTAAAAGCATATCTGCTCCCTCAAGAGCCTCACTCAAGGTATTTGCTTTTACTTCGTTAGCAAAAAGTAACTTAGATTCAGGTAGCTTCTCTCTTGAAGGCTTAATTACACCCTTACTATCTACCATAATTATGTTGGTTTGTCTAACGCCTAAAGACAAATACAGCTTTGCACAAGAAATTGCAGATGCTCCTGCCCCACTAATAACAATTTTTACATCCTCAATTTTTTTTCCGGAAATTTCAAGTGCATTTAACAACCCGGCACTAGAAATAATTGCTGTTCCATGCTGATCATCGTGCATAACAGGAATGTTTAATTCCTCTTTTAACCTTCTTTCGATTTCAAAGGCTTCTGGAGCTTTTATATCTTCAAGGTTTATACCTCCAAAAGTTGTAGCGATATTCTTTACAGTTTTAATAAACTCTTCGGTATCTGTTGTATCAACTTCAATATCAAATACATCTATATCTGCAAAAATTTTAAAAAGTAATGCCTTTCCTTCCATAACAGGTTTAGAGGCCTCTGCTCCAATATTTCCTAAACCAAGTACCGCTGTGCCATTTGAAATTACCGCTACTAAATTTCCTTTTGCAGTATATTTATATACATCCTCAGGATTTTCGGCAATTCTTAAACACGGCTCTGCAACACCCGGAGAATATGCCAATGACAAATCTCTTTGAGACGAATAAGGTTTTGATGGAATAACCTCAATTTTACCTGGTCTTCCTTGAGAGTGATAATCTAATGCTTCTTGTTTTCTTACTTTTACCATTAATATGGAGTTTGCGCCAAAATTAACACTTATTATAGGGTAAGCTTCTAAAATTTAGAATTGAAAGTGGAAAGATTAGTGATTTTTTCTGGAGCAGGAATGAGTGCTGAAAGCGGTTTAAAAACATTTAGAGACTCAGGAGGTCTTTGGGAAAATTACAATGTTTATGAAGTAGCCACCCCCGAAGCATGGAAGGCTAATTATAAAATGGTTTTGAAGTTTTATAATGAAAGAAGAAAACAAATACTGGAGACCAAACCAAATAAAGCTCATTATTCTTGTGTTGATTTAGAAGAAAAATACCAAGTAAATGTTATTACCCAAAACATTGATGATTTACATGAACGTGCAGGTTCAAAAAACGTTTTGCATTTGCATGGAGAAATAATTAAAAGCCAAAGCTCAATAGATTCTTCGTTAGTTTATCCAATTGAAGGATGGGAATTAAAACAAGGTGATTTATGCGAAAAAGGCTCTCAACTTAGGCCTCATGTTGTTTGGTTTGGTGAACCGGTGCCCAAAATGGATGATGCTATTTTATTAATGGTTAGAGCTGATATCATAATTATTATTGGAACTAGCCTTCAAGTTTACCCTGCTGCTGGCCTAATTAATTATGCAAAACCAAATGCAAAACTTTATTTTGTTGATCCTGGCAATATAGATTTATCAATAGAAAAAGATGTAACCCAAATAAAAGAAAAAGCCGGAGTTGGTTTACCCCGGCTTTCAAAAATGTTACTGAGCAAGTAAAAATTACTGCACAACTAGTTTTTCAGTATCAATAATTTTTCCATCAATTACCAAGTTACACAAGTAAATACCAGATTCAAACTCATTAACTGAAAAAAGTAAATTGTTAGACCCATTTGTAAGGTTTAAGCTTTTTACTTTTTTACCCACTAAATCATAAATCTCAAGATTCGCATTTACACCTGATGAAACGTCATATCTCATAAAGGCTAAATCTTTAGCAGGGTTAGGATAAATTGAATTCAGATTATTTTGTTTTTCAAGCTCCCAAACTGAAATTGGAGGTGGAACTGTTTTAAATACTAAGTTCAACTTTAGTGAATCTCCAGATCCTAATTCATCGAAAAAACTAAACTCTACTAATGTAATTCCTTCTTCTTGGTTTGGCTCAAGATAGGCAACAAATGAACTATCACTTTTTCCTGAACCTAAAAAAACTGGGTCTGTAGAAAGGCTCGTTGTAGGTGGAAAGCAATTAGGCCCCCAACAATAATAATTTACTGTATTTCCTGGCATATCAATGGTGTTTCTGTAAACATGCATAGACATACTTGCACTGCCTGTGTTCGTAATTATTAAATGTTCATCAATAATTCCTTCGGTATACTTTCCTATAATAGTATCAGGATAATTTGAAGAAGAAATATTTTGAGAAATTGATGTTAAGCTGAAAGAAGCAAAAATCATCAAAATAAGGTAACTTTTTTTCATAATAAATTTTAGTAAAACAAAGCTACAAAAATTGAGAATACACATTTTTTAACATTACCTTAAAAAATGCAAATTAATTGGATATATTAGCCCCCACTAATTATTTGATATGAAAAAACTATTACTAGCAGTATTTGCAGCAATTATTGGTCTAACTTCAATTGGCCAAACAACTATTTATTCTGAAGACTTTGATTGATGGTTGCTATTTTGGAAAAGAAAACAGTAAAAAATGTAAAAACAAATGGTGAGACCGAATTTATTTACGTTGTTAAGAAAATGCTTCCAGATGAAAATGGAGAATTATTAAATGGTGGTTTACAAGCAGGAAACACCAAAACTTTTACCAAAGATTTTACTTTTCAAGGAGATTATAGATTACCTTCTGATGGAAGTGCAGCTCAAAGGATAAATCATGCTACAGAGCACTCAATAGAGGATTTCAACAATTTAACAGTTATTGCATGGGTTCAAGACTTAACTACAAAAGAAGTATTTCAATCTATGGAAGCTACTAATGTAACATCAGTAAAAAATGAAATCTCTAATTCAAATTCTTTAAGTGTATATCCAAACCCTCTTAATAACGAAGGTTTAATTGAATTAAACATTGAAAAAGCTGCTAATACAAATATTTCTATCATTGATTTAACAGGAAAAGTTGTTTTTCAAGAAGAATTAGGCACTTTGTCAGTTGGAAAACATCTTTTTGATATTAATGGTAAGAATTTTGACTATGGAGTTTACTTAATCAATGTTATGGTTGATGGAGAATTAATTTCTAAGAAAATTACCATTACAGAATAAATCAATAATTCATGAAAGTCTTAATTTTTAGTTTATTTATTGCGTTTTCATTTCCAATATTTGCACAAGATGGAGGAAGAGAAATTCCATCTGTTGATGTTAAAGACCTATTTGGAAATAACTTTAACACGGGGGATATTGATAACGAAGGAAAGCCAATAATAATAAGCTTTTGGGCAACTTGGTGTAGCCCCTGCAAACGTGAACTTAATAATATTGCCGAAGAGTATGTTGATTGGCAAGAAGAAACAGGAGTTAAAATTATAGCTGTTTCAATTGATGATGCAAGAAATATGCAAAAGGTTAAGCCTTATGTTGACGGGCAAGCTTGGGACTATCAAGTTTTGTTAGACCCAAATGGAGATTTTAAAAGGTTGATGAACGTTAATAATGTTCCTCACACCTTTTTAGTTGATGGCAACAATCAAATTGTTTGGCAGCATAATTCATACTCAGAAGGAGATGAATATGAACTTTACGATTTGGTAAAGAAGTTATCATCAGGTGAAAAAATAGACTCACATTGAAATTAACCAAAATCTAACAAATTGAAAATAAAAAAATTACTATTGGCTGCATTTTTATGCAGCCAATTTTTGTTTTTAAAAGCCCAAGAAAACAATAAATTACCAGGAGAAATTCATGGCAATTTTGAAATGACAACCCAATTTTACTCTGTAGATACTATTATTGGCGCACCTATTGTTCCTGAAAAGGTCTTAATGAATGGTTTTTTAAACCTTATTTATACTAAAGATAAATTTACAGCTGGCTTAAGATATGAAGCCTACCAAAATGTACTGCAAGGTTTTGATCCAGGTTATGCCGGAAGTGGAATTCCGTTTAGATACGGTACCTACTCAGGAGATTTATTAGAAATAACAGCAGGTAATTTTTACGAACAGTTTGGCAGTGGGCTTATTTTTAGAAGCTACGAAGAAAGAGGTTTAGGGGTAGATAATGCCATGGAAGGAATGAGGGTTAAGGCCAAGGTTAGACCCGGAATTTACTTAAAGGGAATGATAGGGAGACAGCGGCTATTCTTTGCTCAAAGTAATGGAATTGTGAGAGGTATAGATGGCGAATTTAACCTTAATGAAGCTTTTGAAGGCTTGGCTGAAAAGAAAACTAAAGTAATTTTAGGCTCTAGCTTTGTTAGCAAATATCAAGCAGACGATAACGTAACTTATAATTTACCAGAAAATGTGGCCGCTGCAGGTGGAAGGTTAAATCTAATAAGAGGAAATTTTTCAATTTTTTCTGAATATGTTTATAAAGCTAACGACCCTTCTGCTGATAATAATTTCATCTATAAACCTGGACAAGCATTTTTTATTTCCACCTCATACTCAACTAGAGGTTTTGGGTTAAACCTCTCTGCAAAGCACATTGATAATATGAGCTTTAGGTCTGATAGAAATGAAAACATTAATAATTTACTAATAAGTTATCTACCTGCATTAACCAAACAGCATACCTACAATTTGGCTGCAACTCTTTATCCATATGCAACTCAACCTACAGGAGAAGTTGGGTTTCAGGCAGATTTAACTTATAAGCTTAAAAAAGGAACATGGTATGGAGGTAAATATGGAACTTCGGTATTGGTAAATTATGCAGCCGCGAATGGATTAGATACTACTTCCATAGATGATTTAAATACAACTAGACAAGCCTATAAAACTAATATCCTTTCTACTGGAGATATAGTATTTTTTAGAGACTTTAATATCGAGGTTACTCGGAAACTTAGCAAAGAGTTTAAATTAAAAGCATCATATTTTAATTTTATTTTTAATAACGATGTGATGAAATTAGCAGGAAAACCTGGAACATTTTATGTTGATATAGCTGTTATCGACCTTCTTTATAAGTTTAACAAAACACATTCTTTAAGAACTGAATTTCAAAACATGTGGACAAAACAAGACCAAGGCAATTGGGCAACTTTTGTTGCAGAATATTCTCTTGCACCACATTGGTTTTTTAGCTTTATGGATCAATACAATTATGGTAATCCTGTAGAATCAAAAAGACTTCATTACCCAATTTTTTCATCAGGATATAATACAGGTGGAACTAGAATTATGGCAAGTTATGGAAGGCAAAGAGCAGGTATCTTTTGCGTTGGTGGAGTTTGTAGAACCGTTCCAGCATCCAACGGGGTTACTCTTTCAATAACAAGTTCATTTTAATATATTTACATAAAATAAAATTTATGAAGACTAAAATATTTTTGCTTACTGCATTCATAGGAGGTTTATTTTTTATTAGTTGTGATAAAATAGACCAACCCTATCCTCAGGTTAATGTTGTAGATACCTCAAATACTAATGTAAATTTTAATGATACAGTTTTAGTATCTAATAACAATGTTAAACGAATATTACTAGAAGATTACACCGGTCACGAATGTGGTAATTGTCCACAAGCGGCAGAACTCGCAGAGCAATTATATACTTCTTACCCAAACCATATTTCTTTATTAGCTGTTCACGCAGGACACTTTGCTGAGCCTGATGCTTTCAACCCACTATTTGCCCTAGATCTTACCACAGAAGATGGAGATTTATACGATAACGAATTTGGAAACTCAGCAAAAGGAAACCCCAATGGAATGATAAATAGAACTCAATATGCTGTTGGGAATTATGTTGTAAAACCGGCACAATGGACAACAATAATAGATTCTTTGGCTGGAAGCTCATCAAACTCCCCTTCTATTAGTTTTGATCTAACAAGTATTTATAATACAGAATCAAGAGTTATTAGATTATTATCGACTCTCACAATCAATAAAGACTTACCTACCAATTACAACTTAATTTCATTCTTTTATGAAAGTGGAATTTTAGGAAACCATAAAAAATATGATGGGGGACAAACTCTAATTTTAGAAAATTATGAATTCAATCATGTTTTAAGAAAAGCAATACCTACTTCTTGGGGAAAAGACCTTATTACAGGCGGGGCCTCTATAAATGAAGTAATTGAGGATGAAATTGCATTTACAATTCCTGAAACATGGTCAGATGATAATGTTGGGGTAATTTTATGTTTGTTTGAACGAACCACCAAAGAAGTACTTCAAACTGTTGAAGTAAAACATATCAAAAAACCTTGAAAAGGTTAAGCTTAATTATTATTTTTCTTTCTTTTTCCGGTGTTCTCAAAGCCCAAAACTCCTTCAATTCTGAGTTAGTTGTAGGTGGGTTAACTTCACAAATTGATGGAGATAATTATGGCGGCTTTAACAAATTTGGATACCACGCAGGCTTTTACACTACAAGAAAATTTAAGCAATCTGATTTAGAGTGGCAATTAGGTATTCAATGGGCTGCAAAAGGCTCTTTTAAACCTAGTGAACCAGACAAAGGAATTTATAATACCTATAAAATTAAACTTAACTACGCTCAGGTTCCTTTTGGGGTAAGAAAGGAGTTTAAAAAAATATGGTTAGATGGCGGGCTCACGGCAGGCTATTTAGTCTCATCACAAGAAGAAGATCAAAACGGAATAGTTTCACCTAACACCTTAGATTATACCAAAATTGAATTGGCATATTATGCAGGAATTAAATATTGGATAAATGATAAAGTGGCATTCTCTATTTGGCAATCAAGATCAATATTACCTATGGCTGATGCTCTCGAAATAACAACTTTCGGATTGTTTGGTGGCTCATTCAACAATGTTATTTATTTCAACCTTCATTACCGATTTCTTAAAAATAGTTAAACCTATTTTTTATCCACAATAAAAGGTTTTTGCATACGATTTAATAGAATAAATTGTATTTTACAAGAGTAAAAAACACAAAACCAATTTACCATGTTTGAGATGTACAAAAAAGTGCTTCGTGGAGTGAGTTTTGATACTGGTTTGTTTAAAAAAGAACTTTTAAAAGCAAAGCGGTGGTTAAAAAAAGATGAGGCCCTCTTGTTAAAAGCGTGGGCCCTTGCTACCTTTACCGGAGCGCACAAAGACTTAATAATTGAGGTCTTTGAAAAACTAAATTAATTCAAACATTACCCCGAGTTTTCCTCGGGGTTTACTTTTTTATTTAAATCAATATTTCTTTTCAATCCTGAAAACTTTGTTCTTTTAACTGCCGAACCAGAAAAAGTTAAATTGAAAATTTCTTCAGTTATATTTTCCCAATCGTATTTAGAATAATTTAAAATATTTGGTTTAGGCTTAAAGTCAATTTCAAAATTAGGTTTAGAATTTTTGTTCCATGGGCAAACATCTTGGCAAATATCACAACCAAAAATCCAATCTTCCATTTTAGATTTAAACTCGGTTGCAATATTTTCCTTTAACTCAATAGTTAGATAAGAAATACATTTTGTTGCATCAATTTTATATGGGTCTGTTAAGGCATCTGTTGGACAAGCATCGATACATTTTGTGCAAGTACCGCAATAATCTTTTATTGGGCCGTCGCATTCAAACTCTACATCGGTAATAATCTCACCAATAAAAAAGAAAGAGCCCAAGTTTCTATTAATTAGATTAGTGTGTTTACCTATCCAACCCAAACCAGATCTTTTAGCCCAAGCCTTATCCATTACAGGTGCTGAATCAACAAAAGCTCTTGCGTTAACATCACCAACTTCGCTCTGAAGCCATTTTACCAATTCGATTAACTTCTTTTTTAAAACCTTATGATAATCCCTTCCATAGGCGTATTTTGAAATCTTGTAAGTGTTTTGTGTTTGTAAAGCTTCAGGATAATAGTTTAATCCGAAGCTAACTACAGATTTAGCGCCCTGAAATAATTTTGTTGGATCAATTCTTTTGTCAAAGTTATTTTCGAGCCATTGCATGCTTCCATGCCTTTTCTCTGAAAGAAATTTCTCTAAATCTAAAGCTTCACTAGTTAATTCCTCAGCTTTTGAAATACCAATAAAATCAAAGCCTATTTCTTTGGCCTTGCTTTTAAATTTAGAAGTCAATTCAAATTTTAGCATTAGCTAAAATAAATTTCCTTGTTTAAAGTTAGGAGTAATACCAAGATGATTGTAAGCTTTTTCGGTTGCAGTTCTTCCTCTAGGGGTTCTGCTCAAAAAACCTTCTTGAATTAAAAATGGTTCATATACTTCTTCGATGGTTCCTGCGTCTTCACCAACAGCAGTAGAAATTGTAGTTAAACCCACCGGACCGCCGCTAAATTTATGAATAATGGCAGAAAGAATTTTGTTATCCATTTCGTCCAACCCAAATCTATCGACATTTAAGGCATTTAAAGCATATTGAGCAATGTCCAAATTTATATTTCCATCACCTTTTATCTGAGCAAAATCTCTAACTCTTCTTAATAAAGCGTTGGCAATTCTAGGAGTACCTCTGCTTCGAAAAGCAATTTCATGGGCAGCCTTTTGCTCAATTCCTATCTTTAATATACTTGAGGATCGAACAACAATTTTCTCAAGTAATTTAGCATCATAATATGATAAACGGGAATTAATTCCAAACCTGGCCCTTAGCGGAGAAGTTAACAAACCCGACCTTGTTGTAGCTCCAATTAACGTGAAAGGATTCAATTCAATTTGAACACTTCTAGCGTTTGGCCCTGTATCGATCATGATATCAATTTTGAAGTCTTCCATTGCAGAATACAAAAATTCTTCAACAATAGGGCTTAAACGATGAATTTCATCAATAAAAAGAACATCATTCGTCTCAAGGTTAGTGAGTAAACCTGCCAAATCACCTGGTTTATCTAAAACAGGTCCACTTGTTATTTTAATATTTACATTGAGTTCTGCTGATATTATATTGGCCAAAGTTGTTTTACCCAACCCAGGAGGCCCATGCAATAAAACATGGTCTAAAGCTTCTTCTCTTTGAAGTGCAGCTTGAACGAAAATTTTTAAATTCTCAACAACATTTTCCTGCCCGGTAAAATCATCAAAAAGACTTGGCCTTAGAACCTTTTCAATGTCTTTATCAGTTTGAGAGAGATGATTATAATCTGTATTAAGATTTTCGTTCATTGAATCAAAGGTAACATCTAAAGAAAAAATATCGATTGGTAAGGATAGAAAAAATTAGTGCAAAAAAAAATCCCCAAATTAATGGGGATTTAAATCTTTTAATGGCCACTTTCTCCATCAATTTCTCCCTCTTCAAGAGGAACAGTTTGAGGAACAAAATCTTGGTCTTTTCCTGGCTTAGAATAATCATAAGCCCATCTATGTACAGTTGGAAGCTCACCAGGCCAGTTGCCGTGAATATGTTCTATTGGAGTAGTCCACTCTAATGTATTTGAACCCCATGGATTTTGAGGAGATTTTTGACCTCTAAATGCACTATAAATAAAATTATAGGCAAATATTACCTGGGCAATTCCTCCAATAATAGCCGCTATAGTAATGAATACGCTTAAGTCAGCAAAATCTGCAAACATTGGATATTCAGTATAGCTATAATATCTTCTTGGAACGCCTGCTAAACCTTGAAAATGCTGTGGGAAAAACACCCCATAAGCCGAAAGGAAAGTCAACCAAAAGTGGATATACCCTAATCGTTTATTTAATAAAGTTCCGAATAATTTAGGAAACCAATGATAAACACCTGCAAACATGGCTAATACAGCAGACAATCCCATTACAATATGGAAATGCGCTACAACGAAGTAAGTATCATGTAAGTTGATATCTAAAGCAGCATCAGCCAAAATAATTCCTGTTAATCCTCCTGTAATAAATGTAGAAACCATTGCAATAGCAAACATCATAGCTGGAGTAAATCTGATATTACCTTTCCATAATGTGGTGATATAGTTAAAAGCTTTAACTGCTGATGGTATAGCGATTAGTAAAGTAGTGAAAGTAAATACTGCTCCTACAAAAGGATTCATTCCAGTAATAAACATATGGTGGCCCCAAACAATAAATGATAAAAATCCAATTGCCAATATAGAACCTACCATTGCTCTGTAACCAAAAATTGGTTTTCTAGAGTTGGTGGCAATTACTTCTGAGGTAATTCCTAAAGCCGGTAGCAAAATAATATATACTTCAGGGTGACCTAAAAACCAAAATAAATGTTGAAATAACAATGGTGACCCACCTGTGGCATCTAATGCTTCACCTGCTATGTATATGTCTGACAGGTAAAAACTAGTTCCAAATGTTCTATCGAATATTAACAACAAAGCTGCTGCAAATAATACCGGAAATGAAAGTACACCAAGAATTGCAGTAACAAATAATGCCCAAATAGAAAGAGGCAATCTTGTCATTTTCATTCCTTTTGTTCTAAGGTTAATTATGGTAACAATATAATTTAAGCCTCCAAGTAAAGAAGAAACAATAAATAAAGACATTGATACTAACCAAAGAGTCATTCCTAAACCAGAACCTGGAACGGCTTGTGGCAAGGCACTTAGTGGAGGGTAAACTGTCCACCCAGCTGCTGCAGGACCAGATTCTACATATAGTGAAAATAACATTATTGCAGAAGAAACAAAGAAGAACCAATATGATAACATATTAAGTAAGCCTGATGCCATATCTCTAGCTCCAATTTGTAATGGAATTAACAAGTTTGCAAAAGTTCCACTTAGACCTGCTGTTAATAAAAAGAAAACCATAATAGTACCATGGATGGTAACTAAGGCCAAATACATATTAGGATCTAGAACGCCCTCCGGTGCCCATTTATCACCTAAAAAGAAATTCAAAACAGCAAAGCCTTCTCCTGGCCACGCTAATTGAACCCTAAACAATAATGACATAATCATACCTACAAAGGCCATGAATGTGCCAGTTATTAAAAACTGTTTTCCAATCATTTTATGGTCTTGACTAAAAAGGTATTTAGTCAAGAATGGCTCATCATGATGGTGATGTTCTTCGTGTTGTGTGGTTAGGATTTCTTTCTCTGTAACTTGAGCTTCCATACTATATTTTATTTCTTAGATGCTAAAACTTCTTGTTTTTTATTTAATTCTTCTTCAAGTAACCTTTCTAAACCTTCTGCATAAAAAACAGGTTGTTGGTCTAGCCAAGCTTCATACTTTTCACGAGACTCTACAACAATTTTCATTTGCATATTGTAATGAGCAGCTCCGCATATTTTATTACAATATAACAAATAATCGAACTCAGGGTTTTTGGTAATTAACCTCATTTCTTCAGTTGTTTTATTTGGAGTGAAATAAAATGATGTTACCATACCTGGAACAGCATTCATTTGAGCTCTAAAGTGAGGCATATAAGCAGAGTGTATTACATCTTGAGCTCTAATCTGAAATTTGATTGGCTCATCAACTGGTAAATGGAATTCTACTTTTACTGGTTTGTCATCAAAACCTGAGATATAACCAGCTCCTCTATTATCTGCTTCTTTTTGAAATGCAATAAGTTTATTAATATGGTTTTCGACTCTCCAGATTTCTTCTTGCGTGTCTTCAGCAATTTTTCCATCTGGAACAGCATCTAATAACTTAGCATCAAGCTCTGCTTTTTTCTCGTTAAGTTCTGCTAATTTTTCTTCTAGAGAATTATCTGTAATTAAACCCATTGGGTTTGTTCCTGAAATTAATCTGTAATTAGCTTCGCCTAATTTTCCATCCTCACCAGGAAACCTTGCTGTCCAGTCAAATTGTTTTGCATAAAGTTCAACAGTAAGAGCATTCTCAGGTTCAGACCTAGTAATTTCATTCCAAGTAGATATACCATAAATAATTATTACGGCTAATACTATGGCTGGAAATGTTGTCCAAACTAATTCTAATTTATTGTTATGAGTTATAAAGTCTGCTTTTCCGCCAACTCTTCTTTGATATTTAAATGCAAAATAAAATAACAATATATGAGTAATGATAAAAGCTAAGATTATGATTAAAAAGTTAAACCCCAAAAGGGTATCAATTTTTTCACCATGAACTGAAGCTGCTTCAGGGAGCATAAATTGACCATACTTTACATATGTCCAAATACAAAATGCAAAAAACACAAATAAATAACCAAACATTAAAGTTGCTTGATTTCTATTTTCCTTATCTGTTACAATATGGTCATCTCCACCCTTTAGGCTTTTTGTAACCTCAAACACTTTTATTAATTGTGCAAAGGTGATAATCCCTAATACAACAACAATTGAAACTAATAATCCCATCATTTCTTTTAGCTCTTATTAATGAATTTCGTGATGTAAACTTTCTTCTAAATATGGGTGATTTTTCACCAAAAGTGGCCTAGAAGCTAGAGATCTTAGAACAAAGTTTAGAAATAATCCTAAAAACCCTAAGGCCAATCCAATTTCAAAAAATCCTATATATCCATGTTCTTTCATTGTACCAGGAGTAACTAACATGTATGTATCAACCCAATGTCCCATAAATATGATAATTCCAAACACTACAACAATCTTTTTGTTCCTCTTGTTGTCTCTATCCATTAAAAATAACATTGGAAGAACAAAATTTATTATCATCATTCCCCAATAAATATATGGATACTCAGAAATACGGGCAATAAAGTAAGTTGTTTCTTCAGGAATGTTAGAGTACCAGATCAACATAAATTGAGAGAAAAACAAATATGTCCATAGGAAACTAATAGCGAAAATCCATTTTCCAATATCTTGTAAGTGACTCTTATTAATTTCAGGTAACTTACCAATAGACTGCAAGTAGATAACAAACATTGCTATCATAACCATTCCTGAAATCCACATTCCAGAAAATACATACCATCCAAATAATGTACTAAACCAGTGTGTATCAATAGACATAATCCAATCCCAAGAAGCAGTAGATGAAGAATATCCAAAAAACACTAAAAATATTGCAGCATCTCTAACATTTTTAAAGTGTAAGCTTGTATCTGAAGGATCTAAAGCATCAGCTTCTAATGATCTTTTTCTAAACCTCATAGTAAAAAAAGTCCACACGCCAAGGTATAAAAGGGTTCTTGCCCAGAAAAAAGGTTGGTTTAAATACCCTTGCTTACCAGCGATAATTTCATCGTAATGAGGTGATGCAGGATCATATAAATCTGGATCCATCCAATGGTATAAATGATGTAAATGGAATGTGCCTGCTAGAAAAATAATGATTAATAAAACTCCACCTACAGGAACAAAAGAACTAATTGCTTCCATAATCCTTTTTAGAGTAGTAGCCCAAGCAGCCTCAGCAGCGTATTGTATGGCTAGAAAAAAGGTACCAATTAGTGCTATCGCAAAAAAGAAAAATGTATTAATTAGTAAGTTTGACCATAACCTGGCATTTGCTAAATGATGGGCCTCTTCTCCTTCGGCACCAAATAAATTAACTATTCCAAATATTAGGGCTAGTAATCCTATTCCCATTAAAATATAGGTTAGGCGTTGCAATTTTGGGGTAAATTCAAACTGATCTTGCATACCTTTTAGTTTTGATTTTGGTTCATTGCTACATCTTCAGTAGCAGTATTTTCAATATTTTCTGATTCCAATTTAGGTTCAGCACCTCTGTACATGGTATCAAACCTTTCAGGGTCTTGTAAACTTTGCACATAATAAACAAGTCTCCATCTATCTTCTTTGCTAATTTGAGAAGCATGAGAACCCATCAAGTTCTTTCCATACATTAAAGTATGAAATATTTTACCTGTAGGTAAATCTTTTAGTGGACCTGTGTAGCTTGGTGGCGGTGGGTAGTCGCTATTAGTAGGAACTGATCCGTCACCTTGACCTGTTTTGCCATGGCAATGAACACAGAAGTTACCGTATAACCTTTTCCCTTCTTTAAGGTCTTCTTCGGTAAAAGGAATTGGGTTTTTTAAGTTATTTCCGGCCATTTCGTAACCCTCATTTGTATTTGGATAAGGATACAAGTTATGTCCTCTAGGTATAGAATTAGATACAGGATCTAATGCAGATTTACCATCGGCTGTTAAAATAGTTTCTGAATAAGCTTCTACTGCTCTTGATCTATACATATCTGGCATATACTCAATGCCGGGACTTTGTTCGTTGCATGAAGTAAAAAACAACAAACTTGCTCCAAGTGTGAATATGCTATGTTTTAATTTCTTGTTCATTGCTTTCAATATTATTTTTCGAAAGTTTCAACTGTTCCTGAATCTTTAAGTAATGAGAAAATTTCGTCGCTTGAAAACTTTTTGTTTTCTGATGGAGTAATCTCAATAGCAAAATGATCATCTGTAGTTCTAGGGTGAGGATTTTTAGCTTCTACACCCGGAAAAGTCCAGTTTCTAACCATGTAAGTAATTGCCATTCCGTGAGCAGCACAAAGTACAGTAAACTCAAATGTAATAGGAATAAATGCAGGTAAGTTTTGATAAAAATCAAAACTCGGTTTACCTCCAATATTCATAGGCCAATCCATAATCATGAAATACCACATACCTAATAAGGCAAGGGCTAAACCTGTTAAACCATACATAAAGGCAGTAATGGCAATTCTTGTCCATTTCATGCCAATAATATTTTCAATTCCATGCACCGGAAAAGGTGAATAAACATCACTGATTTTGATTCCTTTATCAACAAGAGCTTGAGCTCCTTGTTTCAAGATATCATCATCATTGTAAAGACCGTATATTTTTAGACCTTCTGCCATTATCAATGATTTTGTTTTGATTTATAATTATTTCCTGAAGATTTCAAGATTGATTTCAATTCGTTTAGAGCTAAAACCGGGAAAGTTCTTGAATATAATAAAAATAAGGTAAAGAATATTCCAATTGTTCCGATAAAGATTCCAATATCTACGAAAGTTGGGTGGAACATACTCCAGTTTGATGGAATAAAATCTCTATGAAGAGAAGTAACAATAATCACAAACCTTTCGAACCACATTCCAATATTTACGAAAATTGAAATAATGAAAGAGGCCATTAAACTAGTTCTTATTTTTTTAAACCAGAAAATTTGCGGAGTAATTACATTACACGTCATCATAGACCAATATGCCCACCAATAAGGGCCTGTTGCTCTATTTAAAAATGCATATTGTTCGTATTCAACACCAGAATACCAAGCTATAAATAACTCCGTTAAATAAGCTACACCAACCATAGAACCAGTAATAATGATTACGATGTTCATATACTCAATATGCTTTGGTGTAATATAAGCTTCTAGACTTACCACTTTTCTTACCATTAAAAGTAAAGTTTGTACCATGGCAAATCCTGAGAAAATCGCACCTGCTACAAAGTAAGGAGGGAAAATTGTTGTATGCCAACCGGGTATAACCGATGTTGCAAAGTCCATAGATACAATAGAGTGTACTGAGAATACTAAAGGGGTAGCTAAACCTGCTAATACTAAAGAAACTTCTTCAAATCTTATCCAAGCTTTAGCATTTCCAGACCAACCGAAAGCAAGTGTACTGTATATTTTTTTAGGTATAGCTCTCTGTGCTCTATCTCTAATAGTTGCAAAATCAGGTATTAAACCTATGTACCAAAAAACTAACGAAACAGAAAAGTAAGTTGAGATAGCAAAAACGTCCCATAATAAAGGTGAGTTAAAATTCACCCATAAAGATCCAAATGTGTTTGGCAATGGAAACACCCAATATGCCATCCAAATTCTTCCCATGTGAATACCTGGGAATAAGGCTGCCATTATTACAGCAAAAATTGTCATCGCTTCAGCTGACCTGTTAATTGCCATTCTCCATTTTTGACGGAATAGAAGCAATACAGCAGAAATTAAAGTCCCTGCATGGCCAATACCAACCCACCAAACAAAGTTTGTGATATCCCAAGCCCAACCAACAGTAGTGTTTAGCCCCCAAACCCCAATACCTCTACCAATGGTATAGGTAATGCAGCCTAGGCCCCAAAGTGCAGCTATTGCTGAAATGGCAAAAGCAATATACCATAATCTGTTTGCTTTACCTTCAACAGGGGCACAAACATCTTCTGTAATTTGATGATAGGTTTTACTATCTAAAATTAACGGTGTTCTAATCGCAGATTCCTTATGCATTCTTTATTTTTTAAGCAGAATGTTCTTCTACAGGTTTTTCAATATTTTTCTCATAACTCGGAGCAGGGACATTTCTAACCTTTGTTTGGTAATAAATATTTGGTTTTACTCCTAATTCTTCCAACATATTATAAGATCTATCATCTTGGGCTAATGACCAGATAGCATGCTTCTTGTCATTAATATCACCGAAAACAATAGCATTATCATTACATGCAGATGAACAAGCGGTTTTAATAGCACCATTTTGAACTGGTTCTCCTTTTTTCTTAGCATCAAGTTTACCTGCTTGTATTCTTTGAACACACATGCTGCATTTTTCCATAACCCCTCTTGACCTTACTGTAACATCAGGATTAAGAACCATTCTCATCAATTCATCTTGTGCAGGATTAACATCAACAAATTTTTCATCTGCTACATAATTAAACCAGTTGAATCTTCTTACTTTAAAAGGACAGTTATTTGCGCAGTAACGAGTTCCCACACATCTGTTGTAAGTCATTTGGTTTAAACCCTCATTACTATGAGTAGTAGCGGCTACCGGACAAACAGTTTCGCACGGAGCGTGATTACAATGCTGACACATTATTGGCTGGTAAACAACCTCAGGATAAGCAGATGGGTTTTCCATTGCTGCGTAATTCCTGTCACCATCATTTTTCTTTGGATCAGCATCACTAGAATAATATCTATCAATTCTCATCCAAGACATTGTTCTAGTTCTTCTTACTTCATCTTTTCCAACAACTGGAACATTGTTTTCTGCATGACAAGCAGTAACACAAGCTCCACAACCAGTACAAGCATTTAAATCAATACTCATACCCCATCTATGACCTTGAGCAATTGGATGCTCATTCCATAAATTAAGCTCTTCAACTTTTTTCTTTCTTCCAAAGGCATCAACTAAAAGTGCAGTTGCATTCCATTCTTCCTTTGATTCCTTTTTATAGGTTTCTAATGACGTTTCATTTACAATCTTTCTACCCATCATTGTATGGTGGGTTTGTGTAGAAGCAATGGGGTATTTTTCTCCAGTTTTTTCTATTGATACACCTGAAAGGTTTCTAGATACATTCCCGTTTGAAAGTGTAGACATTGGAAATACATTTTTTCCAATTAAATCTGCACCAGCTTTTCCTTTTCCGTAACCAACTGCTATACCAATTGTACCTATTTTTTGACCTGGAGAAGCTACGACAGGAAGAATTACCTCTTGACCTGAAACAGAAACTTTGGCTAAATCTGCTGGAGTTTCTTGAGCAGTTTTTATTTCGTACTCTGAACCCATATCAACAGGATTCATTGTAATATAATTATCCCAAACAACTTTTGTTACAGGATCCGGCAATTCTTGAAGCCAAGGATTTTCGCCATTTGAACCATCACCAATTGAGTTTGAAGCATATAATACTAACTCTAATCCTTCAGATGAGTTTCCAAGTTTTTGAGCTGCTGCTGAAGCATTATTGGTGAAAGCTGTTTCTTCGGTTGCGGATGATTTTACCTCAAAAACTCCATCGTGAACTGTATGATTCCAAAAGCTATCGAAGAACATCTTTCCTTCTGCCATTGGGAGCATATTAGCTTCCCAGTTTTTCCTCATGAAATCGTAGTAATCACTTGATTGACCCGCCCAATTTAATAAACTTGACTGCATTTGACGAGTACTGTATAATGCTTTGATAGTAGGCTGCTGAATACTGTAATAATTTCCCTTTGGGTTTAAATCATTCCAAGATTCAAGGAAGTTATGGTCGGGAGCAACATAGTTGCATTTTTCACTTGTAAAGGTAGGTTTGCCATCTAAAGAAATTGTTAAACCAACTTTCTCCATTGCTTCGTTAAATCCAAATTCAGCAGGTAATGAGAATGAAGGATCACATCCGTAAACCAATAATGCATCAACATTTCCAGATTTCATTTCTGAAATTAGTGAAACCATTTCTGAATCTCTTCCATTTTTTAGTTTTAATGGAGTTGAAAGGTCTATTGTTGATCCATAATTTGATAACATGTTGTTTATTGAATTAACAACACATTGAATATCAGGATTATTTACTCCACAAACTACAAGCGACTTTCCTTTGTTTGATAATAAATCTTTTGCAGCACTTGCTACTTTATCAGCAACTCCGTTATCATCATTTATAGAACCCTCTTTGATTGAGGCGGCACCGACACTAGAAGCGATTTTGTTGTGTAACATCGTTACAACTGCACCGTACTCACTTGGTTTAACTGCCCCTCTAACATCTGCATTACTGCCTGTTAAACTCATAAAAGCCTCAAACTGATAATGCTTAGACATTTTTTTGTTGCTGTCTGGAACTCTATTTAGTGAATAATCATTTAAATAGGCAGAAGACATTAACCAATTTGATAAAAAGTCAGCATCAATACTTACAATTACATTGGCTTTTGAAAAGTCATATTCAGGAATCATTGATTTCCCAAAATCTCTTTCATTAGCCTCTAGCATTCCTGAATAGGAGATAGCATCATATTGAACGTGCTTGAAATTTAAAGCACCTTCTTCTTTGTTAAAGGTTTCGCCAAATTTACTTATAGCCGCTAACGTTGATGGACTATTTAGAGAATAGGTCAACAACCTTACATTGCCACCTTTGTTAGCTATAGAATTTAACTTACCTTTTAAATCAGCATCAACTGAGGTCCAATCAGAATCTTCGCCATTTACTTTAGGAGCAGAATATCTTCTAGAATCATAAAGAGATAAAACTGAAGAATTAATTCTTGCAGTTAACCTTCCTTTAGTAACACTAGACATTTTGTTACCTTCAATAAAGATTGGCCTTCCTTCTCTGGTTTTAACCAAAACACTTCCATAATCATTTCCATCATAATAAGATGATGCATAATAATTTGGAACACCAGGAGTAATTTCTTCAGGTTTTACAACGTAAGGAATTGATTTGATAACCGGTGTTTCACAAGCCGCTATAGTTGCAGCTGTTAAGCTAAAACCTAAAAATTTTAAGAAATCTCTTCTACTTGTTGATGATCCGTTTTCTTTTTGCTTTCCGATAAACTCATCAACAGGAATATGCTCTGAAAACTCTTTGTTAGCAGCTTTCTCGAACTCAGGGTCGTTGTTTAGCTGCTCTAAACTATTCCAATATTTTTTTGAACTATTCATAATTTGATAGCAATCTTTATATTAATAGTGGCATTTAGCACATTCTAATCCACCAATATGCTCTACTTTAAATTCTTCTATACCTTCCTCTTTGTAAACTTCCTTTAAATCTTTTTGAAGTTGGTCATAATAACCATTGTCTTTCATTTTAACATTGGTTTCTCTATGACAGTTGATACACCAACCCATGGTTAATTCAGAGTATTGATATAAAACATCCATTTCTTGAACGGGGCCATGACAAGTTTGACATTCAACTTGACCAACTACGACGTGTTGAGAGTGATTGAAATAAGCAAAATCAGGAAGATTATGTATCCTTACCCATTTGATAGGTTTTTGAGGATTTTCATAACTTGATGTTTCTGGATTCCATCCTGCTGCTTCATAAATCTTAGATATTTCCTCGGTACCGTATACTTTTCCAGAAGAAATTCCTGTATGACAATTCATACAAACATTAACAGATGGAATACCTGAATGCTTTCCTTTTTCGGCACTATGGTGACAATAAACACAAGATATTGCATTGTCGCCAGCATGAATTTTATGTGAAAATTTAATAGGTTGTTCAGGCTCATATCCTTGATAAACTCCAATTGATAGTAAAGCATTCCAGCCTTGGAAAGCTAAGGCAACAATAACAATAATGGTTGCAAAAGCTGTGAATTTTTTATTTTGTTTAAACCAATAAAAAAGTTGCTCAACCATTCCCATTGAATCTTCAGGAGCAGCTTCTTCGCCTTTTACCTCAACCATTACGCTTCTTACTGATTTTCTTACATCTATAAGAACTCTAATAACAATAATTAATACAAGCGCAAAAGCCAATAACCAATAAAATGTATAATCTTCACCTGCATCTACAGGACCAGCGGCACCAGCAGGAGCGGCCGCTGCAACAGGGGTAGCAGGTTGCCAAGCGTCAATGTAATCTAAAACTGCAACAACCTCATCATCAGACAAAGCTTGGGCTGGCATAATTGATTTATTGTACTGCTCATACAAACCAGATGCATAACTATCATCTGAGTTATTTTTCAAATAATCTTGTGAATTTTTTATCCATAAAATTAAGTTTGCTTCTTCTTCCCACCTATCTCTAACTCCCTGTAAAGCAGGCCCTACAAGTTTTTTATCGATTTTATGGCAAGAAGCACAATTGGCTTTGAATAAATTTTCACCATCTTGGGCATAAACATTGCTTAATGAGAAAAACATTATTGCAACAGCAATCAAGTGTGAAATTTTTGGAATTTTTTTTGTGAATGTAAACACGCTCATACTTGGAATTTTAGACACCTTTTAAATACGTTATGGCACTCAAAATCGGAGGCAAATTTAACACAAACAACAAAGCTTGTTAGGTCAATGCTTTAAAAACAAAACATGAATATTAATTTAGAATCATTCTAAATAAATGAAAAAATACTACATCTATAATTCAAATCTAACTTTAACTATAAACCTTTGTATTTCATATTATTGCAAGATGACAAAAGTATTGTTTGGAATTTTTATTTGTTTGGTATTTTTTAAAATGGAGGTAAAATCACAAGAAAATAATTCTTGGACTATTTATCCTGCTCAAAAAGAAGTACAAAAAGAGAAGGCAAAAACCAACAACGAGAAAAAGGTTAAAGGCTCGAATTATACTACAATCGAAGACGAGAGAATTGGAAATTTATTAGAGAAAGAAAATGAAATAAACAAATATAAAGGAACCATGAAAGGTTTTAGGGTTCAGATTTATTATGGCTCAGGCGCAGAAAGCAGAACTCTTGCTAGAAAGGTACAATCTGATTTTATCAAACAATTTCCTGATCATCCATCTTACCTAATTTTTCAATCTCCTAACTTCAAAATTAGAGTTGGAGACTTCAGAACTAAGTTAGAAGCTGAAAAGTTTATGTTAGAAGTTAAAGAGTCTTTCGAAAATGCATTTATCGTAAAAGATGAAATTGCGTTACCTGAATTAAAGTGATTGCTTCACTTCAACTTCTTCGTAAACTTCTATATTATCTCCAACTTTAATATCGTTAAAGTTCTCTATATTCAATCCACATTCGTAACCGAATTTCACTTCTTTAACATCATCTTTAAATCTTTTTAAAGACCCTAAGTTGCCTTGGTAAATAACTATACCATCTCTAACCAACCTAATTTTTGAGTTACGAGTAACTTTTCCATCAGTAACATAACAACCAGCAATAGTTCCAACTTTAGAGATTTTGAAGGTTTCTCTAATATCGATATTACCAATTATTTGCTCTTCGACTTTAGGTTTAAGCATGCCTTCCATGGCATCTTTAAGCTCTTCAATAGCTTGATAGATAATTGAATAAAGTCGAATTTCTATTTCCTCTTTTTCGGCAAGTTTTCTAGCACTTCCAGAAGGCCTTACTTGGAAACCAATAACAATTGCATTTGATGCAGATGCTAAAAGAACATCAGATTCAGAAATTTGTCCAACAGATTTATGGATAATATTTACTTGTATTTTTTCAGTAGAAAGATTTTCTAAAGAATCAGCTAAGGCTTCAATCGAGCCATCAACATCCCCTTTTATTATAACATTTAATTCTTGGAAGTCTCCAACTGCAAGCCTTCTTCCGATTTCGTCAAGGGTAATATGTTTTTTGGTTCTAACGCCTTGTTCCCTAATAAGTTGCTCTCTTTTATTTGCTACTTCTTTTGCTTCTTTCTCATCTTCAACAATAACAAACTTATCGCCAGCACTTGGTGCACCATTTAATCCTAAAACACTTACAGGAGTTGAAGGTCCAGCTTCTTTAATTCTAACTCCCCTTTCGTTGGTCATTGCTTTTACCCTGCCATAAAAACGGCCTGCTAAAAGTATATCACCAACTCTTAAGGTTCCACCTTGAACTAACATGGTGGTTACATAACCTTTTCCTTTATCTAAGGAGGCTTCTAATATTGTACCGTTAGACCTTCTCTTTGCATCAGCCTTTAACTCTAATAATTCAGCCTCAAGTAAAACCTTATCTAAAAGTTCTTGAACATTTAAACCAGTTTTCGCTGAAATTTCTTGGCTTTGGTATTTACCACCCCAATCTTCGACCAAAATGTTCATTTGAGAAAGCTGTTCTCTTAACCTATCAGGTGAGGCGCCCTCTCTATCTATTTTATTAAAAGCAAAAACAATTGGAACATTTGCAGCTTGGGCATGATTTATTGCCTCTTTGGTTTGTGGCATTACGCTATCATCAGCTGCGATAACAATAATTACAACATCGGTTACTTGTGCCCCTCTAGATCTCATGGCCGTAAATGCTTCATGACCAGGAGTATCTAAAAATGTAATAACTTTTCCACTTTCAAGTGTAACACTATATGCACCAATGTGTTGAGTAATTCCACCTGCCTCACCAGCTATTACGTTCTCTTTTCTAATATGATCTAAAAGTGAAGTTTTACCATGATCAACATGCCCCATTACGGTAACAATTGGTGGTCTATCTTCTAAATTTTCTTCGTTATCTAAATCTCCAAGTTGCTTTTCATTTAACTCCTCGGAGGTAAAATCTACTTCAAAACCAAAGTTTTCTGCAATAAGGTTAATTGTTTCAGCATCTAATCTTTGGTTAATACTTACAAATAAGCCGAGCTCCATACATGCAGCAATAACTTCGTTAGGACTAACTTGCATTAACGTGGCTAGCTCACTTGCTGTAACAAACTCGGTTGCTTTTATTACACCTTTTTGTAACTCTTCTTCTGCTCTTTGTTTTAAAACTTGTTCACTTGCAGCATCTCTTTTCGCTCTTCTGTATTTTGCAGCTTTAGATTTACCTCCGCCGGTTAATCTAGCAAGTGTCTCTTTAATTTCTTTTTGTATTTCAGCCTCGTCAAGCTCTTTAGTTTCTGGTTTCTTTTTAGGTTTATTGGTTGGCTTGTCTTTAACATCAGTACCAGAACCTATTCTTCTGCGTTTGCGTTTACCTTGACGATCTTTTAATTTATCTTCGGAAGAAGAAGCAATTGGTTGTTTTTTCTTTTTATCCTCTTTACTTGGTTTTTTCTCTTCTTTAATTTCAATTTTACCAAGAATTTTTGGGCCATCTAAAACCTGATATTTAGTTTTTATTTCGCCAGGAACATTATTAGCAGGTGCGTCTTGCGCTATAGCTTCGGCTTCTTTTTTAACTTTAACCTCAGCTTCTTTGGCTAACTTCTCCTCTTCTTGTTTTTTTACAAGTTCTTCAGCCTCTTTCTTCTTTTTTTGTCCTTTTCTATCAAAGACATCAATATCAATTTTACCTAAAAGTTTAGGTCCTTTTGAAGGAGCCTCTTCAGGTTCTTCATCTATATTCTCCTCAACTTTTTCGATAATTACTTCTTCTATTTTTTCTTCAGGTTTTGCAGAATCTACTTCCTCAACCTTAGCTCCAGCCTCTACTTCAGATTCAATTTCTACAGGTTCTTCAAGTTTTTCTTCAACCTTTTCTTCTTTTTCAACTTCTTTAGCTACAGGTATTGCGGGAGGAGTTTCTGTTACACCAGATGATTTAATTGAAAGCTCTTCTTCAGGCTCATTACTTGGAATATCTAAATCTTCCTCCTCAACTGGAGCGGCCTTCATATCATTTAATGAAATTGTTTCGCGAACAACTTTTTGTTCTCTTAAAGCTTCTGATTTAACACGTGCAGCTTTATCTTTTTGATATTCATCAAGAAGCATATTGTACACAGTATCATCAATTTTTGTGTTTGGGCCTTTATCCACCGTAACACCTTTATCTTGCAAAAAGCCGATAATGGTATTTACCCCTACACCTAATTCTCTTGCTACTTTACTAATTCTTTTTGGTACTGCCATATATGCGTTTGATCAGTTCTTTAAGGTTGCAAATTTAATTATTCAAACTCAGCTGCTAAAATTGATAATATTTCGTCAACTGTTTCTTCCTCTAAATCGGTTCTTTTTACCAATTCATCCTTAGAAAGTTCGAGAACACTTTTAGCTGTATCACACCCAACGGCTTTTAACTCGTCAATAATCCAGTGTTCTATTTCATCAGCAAATTCTTCTAAATCAACATCTTCAGCATCTTCTTCAGAATCTCTATAAACATCAATTTCGAATCCAGCTAACCTTGATGCAAGCTTAATATTATGACCTCCTTTACCAATGGCCAATGAAACTTGATCTGGTTTCAAATAAACATCGGCATGTAATGTTTCTCTATTTAATTTAATAGAAGTAATTTTTGCAGGACTTAAGGCTCTTTGAATGAATAACTCTGTATTTTGAGTATAGTTGATTACATCGATATTTTCGTTTTTCAACTCCCTAACAATACCGTGAATTCTACTTCCTTTCATTCCTACACAAGCTCCAACTGGGTCAATTCTTTCATCGTAAGATTCAACAGCCACTTTTGCTCTTTCTCCTGGCTCTCTAACTATATTTTTAATAGTAATTAAACCATCAAAAATTTCAGGAACTTCCATTTCGAATAATCTTTCTAAGAAAACTGGTGAAGTTCTAGAAAGAATAATAACAGGAGAGGTGTTTTTCATATCAACTTTTGATACAACTGCTCTTACAGTATCTCCTTTTTTGAAATAATCGTTTGGAATTTGCTCTGATTTTGGCAATAACAACTCGTTGCCTTCATCATCAAGAATTAAAATTTCTTTTTTCCAAACTTGGTAAACTTCGCCTGTAACAATTTCACCAACTCTGTCTTTGTATTTTTTATAAATACTATCTTTTTCAAGATCGTTTATTTTAGAAGCTAAAAATTGTTTAATGGCTAAAATATTTCTTCTACCAAAATCAACCATTTTAACTTCTTCAGAAACCTCTTCACCTACTTCAAAATCTGGCTCGATTTTAATAGCATCTTCATAAGCAATTTGTTTGTTGTCATCTTCTACTTCACCATCGTATACTATTTCTCTGTTACGCCACATTTCGAGGTCACCCTTATCTGGGTTAATGATGATATCGTAGTTTGAATCATCTCCATACTTTCTGATAATTACACTTCTAAAAACATCTTCTAAGATGTTCATCATGGTAACTCTATCAATGTTTTTGAATTCTTTAAATTCCGAAAACGATTCAATTAATTCTGATGTATCCATTTTTTAGTCGTTAAATGAAATAATAACTTTTGCTTCTTTTATAATATCTAAATTTACCTTCTTGGTAATTTCTTCTGTAATTTTTTTCTTTTTGCCCTCAATTTTGATCTTTTCAAACCATTGAAGAGTTAAAGTGTTTTCTGAGAAATCAATTAATTTACCAGATATGGTTTTGTCTTCAAAAATCACCTTTAATTTTCTACCCACGTTTTTTTCGAACTGAAGTGGATGCCTTATGGGTTTATCTAGACCCGGAGAAGAAACTCTTAGTTCAAAATCTTCCTCTTCTCTATCAAGATTTTGCTCAATTTGCCTTGAAATACTAACGCATTCATCAATACTGATGGATGGGTTTTTGTCAACCTCTACCAATATTTTATTACCAGAACCAATTTCAAGACTTACTAGAAAAACTCCAGTATTATTAAGTTTTGGCTCTAATATCTCTAATATTTTTTCTTTTTTAATCATATGCAACAAAAAAGAGGGGCAAGCCCCTCTTTCATTTTCACGCTGCAAATATAACAGTTTTATTTACAGTAAAGTTGCTTTTTTTAGAATGATTTTTCTGAGGTTTTTTCTCCTTTTTCATTAAAGAACTCCCAAGTGCCAGCGGGCTTGCCATATTTGTATTTGGCGTTTACCATTGGTTTTGCATTTGGGTAAAACATAGTGCTAGAGCCATGAAGTTTATCGAACTTATAATTATCTTCTCTTTGTATGGCGCCAAAATCATAGTAAAACTGCCAAGTACTTTCTTTTTTACCTTCACTATACTTACCTTCTTGCTCTAAAATACCTGTGGGGAAATAATATTTCCAATTTCCATCTTTTTCTCCTTCTTTATAACCACCTTCCTCACGCATTTTTCCTGAGTCGTACCAAAATTGCCAATACCCTTCTTTTTGATTGTTTTCTATTTCTCCTTGGTAATTCAATTTTCCGTTGCTAAACCAACCAGTCCATTGTCCATTCATTTTTCCTAACAGATAATTTCCTTCATCTTTTAATTTACCTGTTTCGTACCAAGCTTGCCATTTCCCTTCTTCTAAATTATTAAGGTAATTTCCTTCTTGAAGTTTTTTTCCTGATTCAAAATAAGTACTCCAAATTCCGTTTTTTTTGTCGTTGGCATAAATTCCTTCTCTCCATAATTGTCCTTCTGCATACCAAAATTTCCAGGTTCCATTTTTTTTGCCCTCAAAAAATTCTCCTTCACTTTCTTTATTGCCAGTTTCATAATAATAAGTCCAAAGGCCATCTTGTAAACTATTTTTAAAGCTTCCTTCAATTCCAATAGTACCATTTGGATTATACCAAACCCAAGCACTATCTTTTTTTCCGGCCTTATAAAATCCTTTAAAGCTCAATTTTCCATCTGGAAAATATTCTTCAATTAATCCATTGAGAGTATCATTTAAAAATGTTTGGGTTTTCCAATGTTTTCCATTTTCAAAATAAAATTTCCATTCGCCAAACTTGTTGCCTCTTTTATAACTGCCAACTTTTTCAATATTGCCATTTGAAAAATAGTATTTGGCCATTCCAGACTTAAGGCTATCTGAGTATGAAATTTTAAATTTTAATTGATTGTTCTCGTAATACTCTTCTCGAAGTCCATTTCCATTTTCTACTTTACTATCATTTTTTGTTGAGTAATGATTTATGAGTAATTCATTTCCGTTTCGGTACAGATATTTTTTCCAAACTTTTCCATTTTCATTAAAGTAAATCCAAATAGAGTCTTTAACGTTATTGAGAAAATACCCTTCTAATTTTAGCTTTTGGTTAGGAAAAAAGGCTTGAAAAATAGAATCTTGTAATCCATTTTTAAAAAAGCCTTTAGATTGAATGTTTCCAGATTCATAAAAGAATTTTACTTCTCCATGTAACTTTCCCTTTTTATAGTTTGATGATTCTTTCAATTTACCATTTGGAAAATAAAACATCCAGATTCCTTCTTCAAATCCATCTACATATTTGCCCTTAACTTTTGGCTCTGTTTGGTCTTCATCGTAAAACAAAGCATAATCTTGAATTATTTGGGCATGAAGCTCAGCTCCACCAATCATGCTAATAAAGAAAAAACAAGCGTTAACGAATGTTAAGTATTTGTGGTTAATTGACAACTTCATTGAACTTTTGATTTATAGGCTTGTACAGAAAACAAAAATGCAACATGAATTTACTAAAGTTAACAAGTAACAATTTTTTAATCAACCTAAAATGGTTGATTATAGGAATTGGAATAATTGTTTTAGGCTTTTCTTTGATGTACTCTAAGCCCGTAAATCAATTTAACGAGTTTGATCACAATAAATTTAGCTTCATTCATTTAAGCCTTGCGCCAATATTTGTGGTTACTAGCTACTTAGTTGTTGGTATATCAATATTTAAAAAGAATTAAAATTTGAAATCTTTAAAAGACGAGCAGCTAATTAAATTATACACCGAAGGAAAATTGGGTGCTTTTGAAGAAATTTTTGAAAGATATGCAAAGAGAATAGAATATTTTTTCTTTAGGATGCTATGGAATGATAAAGAAAAGGCTGCAGATTTTACCCAAGATTTATTTTTAAAAGTAATCGAAAAAGTTTCAAGTTTTAACCTTGATTATTGCTTTAAAACTTGGATATTTTCTATTGCAAATAACATGTGTAAGAATGAATATAGAAAAGCTGAAGTACAAAACAAGGTGCATGATAACCTGAAGGTTTTAACAAGCTCAATTAGCTTTAATGATGCAGAAACCAATACTGATTATGATGTATTTATGAAAGAGCTTCAGAACTCTTTAAACCAAGAGGATCAAATAAAAAAAGCAGCTTTTATGCTTAAATATTTTGAAGATATGCCTGTTAAAGAAATAAGCGAAATTCTAAATATTCCTGAAGGAACTATAAAATCTGGTTTACATTATACCACCAAAAGATTATCAAAAAAATTACAACACTTTAAATCAATTTAAAATGAGCAAAGAAAAAAATATCGATTTCGAAAATCTGCTAAAAAGGGATTACGAAAAGTTTGAACCTTCGCATAAAATAAAAGCAGTTATCATGAGAGCAGCTGCAACCCAAATGCCGCTAAACAAAAATCTTAAACAGGGAATGATTATCCCTTTGTTTGGAAAATTAAATGGCTTGTTTGCTAAAGCGGCTGTTATTGCAATATTAATTGGGTCAAGTGTATTTGCTTTAAAGTTTAACGAATTAAAAACAGAAAATCACCACTATAAATCACCGCAATTGGTAGATACAAGCTTTAATGGGTTTGATACAAGTTTTGTTATGAAGCAACAAATTTTATTGAATTAAAAAACTTAGTTGAAGGTCTTTTAAATTTTGCTCATTCTTTAAAAGGCTTTTACTTGGTTAAAATACACCTGAAGTTTTTAAACTCATTATCGGTATTTATTTGTATTTGGTAAATTCCACCAGGAAATTCTTCGAAATTAAATGTGTGATACAATCCCTGAATATTTTCGGAATAGATAGTTTGCCCAGCGCTATTGATAATTTTAATGGATTGTATTTGGTTTTGTTTTGAGATAATAAAAACCTCACCGTTGGTTGGGTTAGGATAAAGTAATAGGTTTCCATCTTCTTGTAACTCGGCAACATTGTTATACCCTGTAACTGCATGTAATCTTTCTGGGTTTATAAGCGACCCTAAAATAGCATTGTTGGTAAATTTATACTCTTCTTCAACCCACAATGTTTGATTTTTGCTGTAATCAAATGCTCTAAACTTAATTATTTCACCTGAGGCACTGTTTGAATATATTGCCATTTGTATAACATGTTCGCCAAAGCTTACCATATTTTCAATATTGGCCACGCCTCGAACTTGGTTATTTACTAATGCAGCTACCATATCTTTTGTATCAGTAGACAAAACATCATCAAACAATACCCTTGCGGTTAAAAAACTGGAGTACTGAAATGCTGATGGATCAACAGTCCAAATTGGTGTTTGAATTGGGTAGTGTAAAACTTGCGTAAATAATGTATCATTTGATTTATCAATATCGTTTAACCAATTTGTGTAAAATGTAAAATTGTAGTAACCAGTATCTGCCATATTTACACTTGTGGCCATGTTAAAATTAACAGTATCCCCCGAAACCAAATTTTTGGTAAACGTAAAATGTTTTGAGCCAGATCGCAGGGTAATTCCTTTTCTAGTAACTTGGTAAAAAACCTCCACACTATCGCCAATATTAAAATCTAATGACCCATGATTTTTTAGCTGCACAACTAAATTTTCGTTATTCGAGAATGTATTCTCAGTTGGGTCTGGCGAAATTTGTTTTGAAACTCCAATATCATAAAAATCGGAGCCTGAAATAGTATGAAGTTTCTCTGGGTTGGTTAACGACCCATAAATTTGGTTATTTATGAATGTATATGTTTCCAAAATATCGAAAATACTATCTCTGCTAGCATCCCACACTTTAAAGTTTATATTCTCGATTGCCAAGTTTGAAAAAACAGTTATTTGAGCCACCCATTTGCCAAAAGCAGGAATAAAGTTAATGTTGGCAACACCTCTTACTTGCCCGTTTGAAAAAGCCGCTATTAAATCTGCACTATCTCTGGATAAAGTATCTATTACATAAACCTCGGCAGTTAAAGCCATGTTGTATTGAAAATTACTTGGGTTAAATGTCCAGTTCGGAGGCATTACAGTATCTTTTTTATGGACGATTAACTTTGTTAGAGAATCATTAAACTCATTGTTATCTCTTTTAAAACTTGTCCAAGTTTTGAAATTGTAATTTCCTTTGGCTTGCAAATTTGCTTTTGTAGTAAATTGAAAATTCATTACCTCACTAGGACCATAATTTGTATCGGGTAAAAAAGACTCAACAACTGGAATACCACCTTTTATTGAGTAAGCTGCAAAAACAGTATCAGATTTATTGATACTATCTGTACCCAGGTTTTCAATATCAATTTCTACAGTTTCAGAATTGGTTAAGTTTCTTGAAGTTACTGGTGCAATTAAATTTACTACCCCAATATCTTTAGATAACAACCTAAAGGAAGCCAAATTTGAGGGATCAGAAATTTGATTAATTTGAGGAATTACAGCGTTTACATAGTAAGTATAAAGTGTGTCTAATAGTGCTGTAGAATCAATAAATACTATAGAATCGTTTGCAAAACTTATCGAATCAATTTGAAAAAAGCTAGTGCTATTGTTTTTGCTTCTAGAAATTTTAAAAGAATAAACTCCTGAATCTAAAGGCTCTTCGGTATACCTAACTGAAGTAAATTGAAGTGCATCTAATTTTAGTTTGAATTGACCATTAGAAACACATTCTATGGCAATAAAAATAGAATCACTTAAATAGTTATTTAATGGAATAGTAAATTTTTGCCAATTATTTACATTAACAGGAAATTTAAAACTGTACAAAGAATCTGTAAAATCTGCAACATCATCACCGGTTTGTGAGGCTCTAACCACAAATCTTTCTTCAGATAAATTTAAATCTTGCGGAGATGCATAAAAACTGAAGTTTGCATTATTTTCCTCAATTCTAATTTGTTTAGAAATTAACCAATCGGAGTTTTGTGAACTAGGATTTGCTGTAGTTGCTATAGAGAAAAATCCTTGGTAAGGCGCGGCAGAATAATAATCCCAAGAATTACCATCACCATCAGCATCAACTGTTTTCCAATCTTTAATGTTAAAAGTAGGTGAGTTAACTGGTTGCTCCATATCAAAAAACAAGGTTGGGTTTTCGAGCTGCCAGTTTAGCTCGATATTGTTACCAATACCTTTAGCTTTTAAGTTAATGGGTTTTAAAACCTTTGGGGAAAGGGTTAAAAGTAAAGTTGATGTATCATTATGATTTATCAAAGTTCCGTTTGTTCCTCCTTCTTGGTAATAAATATTTCTTCCTAAAAATTCATATTTACCAACAGGTATATCCGAAAAATAAAACCAACCAGCATTATCAGTTGTGTCAATTTTCCCTGCCCCTGTAACTGCTGCGTTCGGGATAGGATCATTATTAATGTCATCTGTTACCAAACCTCTAAATACTCCTCTGGCTGGATCGAAATTGATATAAAAAGGAGCAATTATTTCAGGCTTGTTGTTATCATTGGTTAATGTTTTAAAATACATCGGTAATCTAGCCCCATTTTTAGGCGGCTGATTTATTTGAATTATAGACCCAATAGCATTAGTTGCGGCAGGCTGCAAAGATCCAGAACTTCCATTTAGTGTTGAAGAAAAAGGCAAGTTTCCAAGGATAATTGTGTCTTGTTTTTTGTTTTTTGAGTCTCCTTCTATCAAATAACCCAATTTTATTGGGAAATTAGCCAATGAGTCTAAAACTACTGTCACTTCAAATGATCCACCTTCAAAAGGATATAGTTCTCCCTTTCCATTTGAATTTGGATCTATAAAAGTTAAATCAATACTATCACCTGTTTGACCTCCTGACAATAAAAACCTTGAAGTACCAAAAATATCGAGATTAGAACTAGAAAGAACCTTAACCCCTTTTGGGAAGTTAATGGAAACAGATTGATGATTATCTCCTATTAAATTTCTGTTTTCGATAGAAAACACTAGCTTAACAGTATCAAATAATTGCGGATTATTAAAACAATATAAGGCTGAGTTTTCAATTCCTCCTAAATTAACATTAGGGGTATCAATTTGGTGAAACTCTGTTAATCCAACTTGAAGTGTGGTGCTATATACCAAAGAATCTAGCCCTATATTTTGTAAAGAAAAAGAATTAGAACCTGTTTGTGAAGTATATAGAAAATCTAAATCTAAATTTCCAATGTTTTCTTTGGCAAAAGGAAGCCCTTTCATAACAAAACCAACGATGTTAGAAATTTCACTTTCTCCAAAACTGTTTTTGGCAGTTAAATAATAAAGTGCAGTGTCGCCAATATTTATCGCAGTATCTCTAAAAGAAAGTTGGGTTAAATTGCTATCGATTTGTTGAGGAGATGGAGCAGAGTTTAGCAGTCTATATACATTATATGTTCCATTGTAATTGATTGAAGTATGCTGAAAATTATTATTCCCAACATTAATATATGCTCTCATTAAAAGGCCTTCGGGAGTGGAATAATAATTAGGGTTGCTATTAACTTTCCAAAATGAATTGGTTTGGCTTTGATTTGCCGAAAAGCCTATTTTAAATGTTTCTCCAGGCTGAGAAGTTGGATAAATAACCAAGCAAAACCTATTGGTATCTATGAGTTGATTTACAGACACAAAATTCCAACCTTGGCTAAAGTTTGAATTTGAAATCTGCATAGAAAAAATGGTATCTGTAAAAACAGGAAAACCACTTTGGTTGGCCGAAAAGGCTTTTAAAATAAAGCCAGAAGAATTAGTTGTTTGTTTTGTGTAAACAGCAATTTGGTTTAGTACAAAAGATTGATTTGTTGTTGTTTGAAAATAAATTCCCCCTGAAGTTCCAGAGGCAAGAGAATCAAATAAATTGAATGTTCCATCATCATAACTTAATTCGCCCACTTTTAAAGGTGCTTGCCAACCTAAAATTGGATAACCAAGAGAATCATTATTTAATGAATTAATTATTGGCGGAGCTAACTGAAGTTGTAATTGAAGGTTTACTTCTAAGCTATCTTGCGAGGTTAATACTTGATTTGAAATATTAATTGAATCATGCCCAAAATAACCTGTTGAGAATTTATATGGTATATTTTGGTAAACAAAATTTATTGATGAGGAGTAATAACCTAAGCTATCTGTAGTAAAAAATGCCTCGGTTTGGGTATTCCAAGTTTCAGAGTTTTGTGTTTTTACATTTATTACCGCATTGTTTAATGGTTGACCTGTTTCAGATGTAACCTGACCATAAACCTTTGTTTTATTTAATGATCGAATACTAAAATTATCAATAGCAAAACCAACATTCGGCGTATTGGTTTTTGTGCTATCATCGGCAAACAAAAAGCCAATTTGAAAATAATTTTTTCCTCCGGCAAGTGTGGTTAGATCGTATCGATACTTCTTCCAATAAAAATTTCCATCCAAGGTATCTAACACTTTCCAAGGACTTGAAAGAGCATCTTTATAAACCAAAATATGATTTTCGAATGTATTATCTCCCGAATAATCAAACGATAAAACTAAATTATTTGCAGCTGTTGTTGTGTTAAACCAAGGAGTGGATAATATTGATTCATAATAACTTCCAAAAACATTAAAGCTAAAGAAGTTACCATACAGAAACCTTGATTTACCTCTAAAGAAAGCGTTGAATGTTCTAGCGGCAAGTGAATCTCCTGCAAGCCATGGGTTATTTATTGACAAATCGTACCCCCATTTGGCAGGCAAAGTATCGGCAAAAAGGTTATTGAAACTTTGGGAATAAGGAATAGCCAAGGTTTGAGGGATTCCACTTTGCGCTAACGAATTATTTGATTTATCGCTTTCTCCAAAGGCATAATTTGCAATTACATAATAATTGTACAACCTACCATTTACAACATTGGTATCAAAATAAAAAGTATCTGGTGTAGTAGCAATTAAAGTAAATGGGCTTTTTAAAGAACTTCGGTAAACAGAGTAGTAATTGGTTTGTGATGTATCTGAATTCCACCTTAGCTTTATGGTATCGGGAATAAAACTTTCTGCATAAAAGTTAGTAGGTGTTGGCTTTTCAATTTCTCGTTCGCCTAGCAACAAAATATTATCTAAGGCTACGCCAAATCCTGATGTAAAATACGCATTACTACCAAAAAGAAAGCCTAAATCTAAATCATCAAAATTGTTTAAGTAATCGAGTTCTACACTTTTTTGTTGCCAACCATTTGAATTGCCGCTATACCTATCTAAAGAATCTACAACAGTATCGGTATTTATATTGATAATAAAACTTCCGTTTCCTAACAAGAATAGAAAATCTGAAGTATCAATTTGGTGGTTTATTGCAAAGGTTAAATCAATTGTTTTGTATTGGGTAAAATCAAAACCTAACCCCGGCTTTAAGGTAAAAAGTGATAAGGTTGAAGGGTTATAGCCTAAGTTTGAGCCAAATACCAGCATTGAATCATCTTCGAATGCGGTAATTACTTGGCCAGAATAAATTAATGAGTCTATGGTTCGCCAATTACCTGAGCCTTGTAAATTTTGTGAAAACCCCTGTGTTAAGCCTCTATCAAATGGATTATAATAAATTGTGTCTATTAGAGTTTGAGCAAGTTTCGGGTTAAAATTTATGGTATCGCCTTGTTGCAAACTAAAAGTGTAATCTGCTGCTGAGTAATTTACCTTGTCAAAATTTAAGGTGACGTTACCGTATGGAAGTTCATTAATTTCATAATATCCGAGCGAATCGGTATAAACTATATTGTTTTGGTTTTGCACTTTAACGCCACCAATTGGGATATTGGTGTAATAATCTTTTACAAATCCTCTTACAGAAGCATCGTATAAAGGAGGAGAAAATTCAATATTATCAACATAAAGTATGTTTTGGTTTACTGAAATACCTCTTAAAGCAATTCGAATAACTTGCCCAATAAATTGATTCATGTTAAACCTAAATAGCTTGTAAGCGGATGAATCAACTGTAATTGAATCTAATTTTATATTAAAATGAGACGGATTTGTGGCATTTCGGTCTGAAACCCAAACTTCTAATTTTTCTGGGAAATTTGTTGCACTAGGTTTGGCATAAAACGAAAAATAATCATCTTGCCTAACAGATGTTGGAGGAAGTATAAGCCAATCGTTATTTCCTAAAGTGTTTTTGGATAACTCTAAACTTTTGGTTCCATTTAAGCCTGAATTTACAATTGCTACACCCCATTTTTGGTTATTGTTGTCTAAATCATAAACTCTATATCCATTTGGCAAAAAACTTGTCTCTATGGTTTCAAACTGCTCATTCCAAGGTGAAACCAATATTTTTTCTTGTACTAAAATTTTAACCTTAAAACTTCCTTCATTCAAAATAAACTGCTCATTGAATTGGTATGGAGTAATTTTTAAATAAATAGAATCAGAAGCATTTGCAATAAAGCTAATTTGATTTTGGGGATTTAGGGTATCTAAAAATAAAAGTGTTCCATCTTTTTGATAAATCTTAAAAGTTGGTGCGCACCTAATATCTTTATTAACTGTAATGATATTTATGGTATCACCAACTCTGGGCTTTATTAAAAAGTAATCGGCAGTATCTTGTAACTCAGAAATTGAAAGCTGTAGGCTATCTTTAAATTGAATATTTTTTGCACTAGCAACATTATTGTTTGGCTCATAAATATCCGCTGAATAATTTCTTGGAAAAGAATTTTTGTGTGTTGGAGTTCCATTAGGAATTTCGGTTAATTTCCAACTTGAACCTAAGTTGTTGTTTAAAGATGAATTTATAAGTTCGATACTTTGAGTTGTATCTGAAACTAAAGGAAACCCATTATTTCCGTTTCTATACAATACAAAATCAATTAATGAATTGTTTGAATCTAATAAGGTTAAGTTTTGGTTTGTAAAGCTTAAATTTTGATTCCCCCAAGTTAGGTTTGGGTAAAAGCCATATTTATTGTAAAATAATGTAGAATCGTTGGCAATAACGGTATAAGAACTAGGCTGAAATCTAAAGCCATCAGGAAATGTAAACGCTATTTCGGATATGGTAAAACTCTCTCCAACAATATCTGATGAATGAAGGTTTTCTATTTCAATAAACTGAACCCCATTTTGGGTGTACTTTATCTCATTAATCCTAAAACTATCAGAATAAGAAATGGGTGGAATTATCTTAAAATCTAAAATATAATTTGGTGTAGTAAAGGTTGGAACTTCATAAGAGAAAAAGAAAAAACCTGTATCTGGAACAATAAAGTTAGTGGCATTTCCAACAGTTGTTTGCAAAGACTGGTTCTGCCTGTTAAAGAATTTAATTGTTCCATTATAAAACGGATTGTAAATACTTATTTGGGCTCTAGCATTTGGTTGAGTTGAAAACTTGAAATAGTCTTTGTCTCCAACTGGATAGATACTAAGGTTATTAATAATTTGTGTATCAGCTAAAAGTGTTGCATTAAAAATATTGCCATTTGGCTCATATGGATCTGGCTCTAGTTTGGTAATTTTTAATGAGTAATAACCTGAAACTCCAGTATTGTTGTTAGAAACCCTTAAATAGTAGGTTCCTGCTGCTGGCAAGCTATACACAATCCTAGAATAGTTGCCATTGCTTGGGTCGTTGTTGTTTGACGCAATAATGTTTGATCCTGTGGTATCAAATAAATCTATGTATGTATTTGTAATATTTTGACCTACAGAAGGATGCAAAAAATAAACAGAATCAGTTTTTAAGGTTACTTGAGTGGGCTGTGTTATAGTAAACTTATAAAAATCATCATCAATATTTGAATTTATGAACCCAATTTTAGTTGAATCAATTAAATTGGCATTAAACCATGAATCATTCAATTCACGTTCAACCCTAGTTGGTGTAATTATTAATTCGGGGTTGTTAATACCCTCGTTTCCTAATAAATCAACAGGAACAACTTTGAAAAAATACTTCCTATTATTTTTTAATCCAGTTTTAGTGTAGCTATTTATATTAATCGAGTTTATTGTATCAATAACTTGGTAAGTTGTAAACTGAGTTTTTTGATAAACCTTATAAAAATCAAAATCATTGTTTAGGTTGGCACTTGGTGTAAAATTCAAATTAACTTTTGCAGAATCTATAGGAGCTGAAAGGTTAGAAATAGGCTCAGGCCCTGATGTATCTATTGGCATAGCAGCCAACTCATTTGAAAATGAGCTTATATTTGAACTGTTATCTAATGTCTTCATCCTAAAGTAATAGGTAAGGTTATTTTGCAATCCACCAATAATGATTGAAGTATCTGAAACCCCAAAAGACTGAGTATTTAATGTAGTTGGGTTTGAAAAAGTATCTACATACAAGTTGTAGTTTTGAAAATCTACATTTTGGTTTGGATATTTGCTCCATTTTAGAAACACATTTTGATCACCTGCAACAGCTTCTAACAAAACCGGGGCTTGCGGAGCCACAGTATCAATGTAAATTAGCGAATCTATATTAGATAACTCAGTTTGATATCCAACATAGTTTTCAGCCTTTACAGCATAATAATATTTTATTGAATTTGGGGTATTTGGCAAATTAGCCAGTGTATCATTTACATTTCGTAATTGATTTGTATATAAAATTGGCTGAAGATTATTTCGAATAAAACCTCGATAAACAAGGTACCTGAAATGATTTGGAAAATTATTAGAAACAGGATCCCATTTTAATTTTATCCCTTGGCTATTAGTGGCAGATAAATTTGAGGGGCCTGAGTAACTTCCTCCAGAATAAAAATCAATTATTTCGTTTGAATACCCACTATTTTTTTGGCCTCCCAATTTTGAAGCTACCCTAATAAAATAAACTTTAGCTGAATCTAAATTGGTTACAAATAGGCTGGTATCGTTATAACTATTTGTGGAATCAAGAATTTGAGAAGGATTAGGAAGAGTATCTAAATAAATATAGTATCCACTAGAGTTTAAAGAATCTAATTTTCTCCATTCAAAATAATAGCCAAACGAACCTGAAATAGAAATTAAGTTTTGAGGGCCGTTTAGTTCTTGTGCTTGTTTTAAAAAGCTATTGGCATAATTACTCTTACAATACTCTTGGCCCAAATTATTTTCTATGGTAAGATAAAAATAATGAGTGTTATTTGGCGAAGCATTTAAAAACTCAAAACTGGTTTGTGCCGTATCCGTTATTGATGCAATTTTTACAAAATTTAAGACCTGATAAGGAGATGAATTTTGGTAATACAAATTATAACTAGCAAAGTTCTGTGTACTTGCAGCTTTAGGCCAATTCAACACAATTGAGGAGTCGGTTGAATTTGATGTTACATTAAAACAAGTATTTACATAGGCTGTTTGAGACCAACCTAATTTTGTAATAACAAGCAGAATAAATAAAATAAAATACCTTTTCATATAAACAAAGAAAGCCACGCTAATAACGTGGCTTTTCTTTTATAAATCAAATTTTTAATCTTCTAAATTAACAATAATTAATTTTTTAGAATCTACAAAGTTTCCTGCTTTCAAGGTATAATAGTAAACACCTTGTTTAACTGGTCTTCCTGAGTTATCAGCACCATTCCATTTAACAGTGTACTCTCCTGCTTCGTAATTTCCACTAATTAAAGTTTTAATTAACTGACCTGCAACATTATGAACTTCAATTGTAACTTCAGCATCTTCAACTATTCCAAAGGTAAAAGAAGTGTTATTTACCATTGGGTTTGGTTGGTTTTGACTTAGGAAATTTCCATCAAAATCAGTTAAATTTTCAGCAATTTCTTCGTTATTTTTAACTTCAAAATGCCAATAGAAAGGATGAGAAGTTTCACCAATTTTAGAAATTCCATCAAATTTTACTTTTTCAAGAATAGGTTTTACTAATCTTTGATTTTCAAAGTAGGCTTTGAAAGTAACTTCTTCATCTGCAGGAGCATTTGAATAAAGGCTCAAATAGTACATCCATTTGCCTTGGTATTCTCTTGCTTGAGTTAAACCTCTGCATTCGTCTCCAACAAAGGCAGCCACAATTATTCTATCTCCAGAAATCTGATTTTCTTTTACATCCATTAGCTGACCTGAAATACTTAGTACATTGTCAAAACTTTCAGGATTAACTTTCCAATCTAGTTCATTAATGGCAGTTCTAAATTCATTATCGAACTTAAGATTTTCATTGTTTTGAATTTCTCTATTTCTTGTAGAAGCTGTGGCAGGGTATATTAATGTGCCTGGTCCTGAAGACTTCAACATATAACCCAAGCCTGGCTCTAAAAATTTAAGACTTCCAAACCAACCAGAACCTTTAACAAACTCCGCATATCCATATTGAGATTTTATAACATCTCCTGTTTGCAAAGAACCACTCAAAGAACCTAGTGCAGTATTGATGGCTAAGTTACCTTGAACTGGGTAACCAACATAATTCCAACCTTGGTTAATGGTTATTGGGGTATTAAGAGCATTTACAGGATGACCTGCCAAGTATAATTGATCTTGGTTAGCAAGATTAATATTATACATTGCTCTATTATTTAGATTAGATAAACTACCTGCCCATAAACCTTGTATTGGGTAATATTGGCTAGTAGAAGATTGAGATCTAATAACATCAGTTGCTGATGGAGTTAAACCAGAAAGTGCTGCATTAATTGGAATATTGCCAAATAATGAATCCGGGTTAACATAAAGTGAAAACCAATTCCAACCTTTGCTAAAGTCTATTGTTTGAGCAACCATACCAGTAGTTCTAACAAAAATTGGTGTATCAATAGATCCAAAAATACTATCGTTATAAAATCCTAAATTAGGAATTGTAACAGGGTATTCTTTACAGTCAGACGCATCCCAAATTTTAAAGTTTATGTTTTCACCCAAAGCAGTATCACTATAAACTGTAACAAATGCTAAATATTTATAGTTAGAAATTTTCTGAACAGAAGCTACACCTCTAACTTCATCCCCAACAAAAGCAGCAATTTTATCATTTACATCTTTTGAAGTATCACCTTCAACAATTAACTGAGTTGTAACTGACATAGAATATTGATAACTTGTAGGATCTACATACCAATCTGGATCAGGACAAAGAACGTTAACAGTAACATCAATTTTCTCAAAACCATTATCGGTATTTGCTACTATTTGCTGGTTATAAACTCCTGGGTTTACAAAAGAATCAACTTTAAATGTTATTGGTTCTTTGTAAGCTGAAGCAACAGTTCCAGATGTAGGATTAACCTCCATCCAAGTTGGAATATCGGTTAATGTATAAGGTTCAAGATTTGGACCTCCATTTACAAGATTTTCTACAAACTCAAGGTTGTCACCTTCTTTTACACTATATGTTACGTTTCTATTTTCCCAGTTAATGTAATTCTGATCTACATAGAACTTCCAACTATAAGGCTGAATCATTGCATTACCATAAAGGTCTTTAGCATCAAACACAGTTGCAGTAAAGAATGAGTTTTCCAAATATTTAATAGGAGTAATAGGTTCTATCACAATTCTATTACCTGCACAAGTCCAAGTAATATTTACCAAAGATTCAACATTCTCCATGCTAATTGGAGCTTTGTTGTTGTTATCAAAGGTTGGTAATGCTCCATTGTTAATTTGGTTAAAAGTTCCAAAGTTGGCATGTCTAGACCTATCAAAGAAAGTAGTTGCAGAACCTTCATTATCAAACCTGTAAATACCATTTAAATTTGGTTCATCAAAACCATATGATCTAAATCTACCTTGAAGAATATTTAATTGGAACTTGAAAATATCCCAAATTCTTAACTCATCTATTGTACCAGAGAACGAGTAGTTATAATTACCTGTACCATCTTGTGCAATTGTAACAGGCAAGGTGTTATCTATATTATCAATTGTTAAGATAGCACCTGATGTATCAACGCCAACAATTAAACCATCTTGGTATAAAATTGGGCCATAGTCCCTATCAACACCTACTGCAATATGATGCCATTGGTTGTCACCAATAACTCCGCCGGTAACATTAACCATATCAGCACCATCTCCAATATTAAATCTCCATCTAGTATTTTGGTAGCAAGAAATTGCCCATCCTTTGTTTCTACCGTTACTCCAATCTTTATCAGCAACAATGATTGGGTCTCCTGCTTGTGCTGTAGTTTTTACCCAAAGCTCGATTGTAAAGTCTTTTGAAGAACCATAATTGTGAGAAGGTAGTTGAGGAATACTTCCATATGAACCACCTGTAAAGGCAATTCCATGGTTTACTGAGTTGTAATCGAATCCAGAAAGTACACCTTTTAAAGCAATTGACTCAACATTCAATTTTGAACAATCGATATTTTCGTTAAAGTTTATTGCAATATTATCACCAGCATCTAAAACTCCGTCTTCGGGCTCAGGCTTGCCAAATACTGTTGGGGCATCTCTAGAAACAACACCTTCAACTGGATCTGTAACACTTTCGGTACTTGGGCATTCTGCTTTTACACGAACCTTGTACTTACCATCAATCATTGTTGTTGGAACATTCCATGTTAAAGATGCAAATTCAGGAGTTTCACCAAACTGACCTGTATAAAGTAAATCTGAAAAATTAACTTCATCTGCTTTTGCCCATGCTCCATTTTCTGGTGCAAATTGCAATACAAATTTTTGAACTGGACTTGTTGCAGCTGTATCATAATCAGTAAATGAAACTGTTAATTGATCGTTTGAAGACTGATCTACTACAAAACTTGAATTTGTATTCGGATTAAGCATGCTAACCTCAGAACATGGTTTTTGCCAATAAGCATTTAAAGATGTTGTTGAAATAGCATCGATACTTCCTCCTGAAGACATTAATCCCCATTCGCAATCTGAAAATGCAGCCATTACAATATTTGTATGCTGATAAGTTTTGGGCGCTCTATGAACCTCTATGGTTAAAGGAACAGTATTGTTTGCCAATTCACCTGGAACATTGTAAACCATGTAGCCATTGTCACCAGCGAGTGGTTGTCCATTAATTAATACAGTAGCACCATCTTGATAGCCATCCCAAAATGCTAACCCATATCTTTGGCCGTCTTCCGCCTCACTTAAGTTAGTTAATGCCAATTTGTATACTGCTGGCTCATCAGAAGGAATATTAACAATCGTATTTTGTTCTGCAGTTAATTGAACCTTTTCTCTAGCTACAGTATTATCCTCGTGAGGACACATACTTTCACCTGCCACAGTTTCAAAAACTGGGGTTTTGTATGTAAGGTCTCGCTTAATATTTACAGAAAAATAATCTCCTGGGTCATTATCTCCTAAGTGATAACCTATTGTTCTTGAAACGCCTTTTGTTGTTGTATTATCTCTACCAATTGAAGTAGATGCCCAAACACTCATACCAAATTCAATTTGTACAATACCTGCAACATCTAATTCAACTCCCTTTTCAGCACTTCCACCTATTGTAAAGGTACCTCCGTAAGATTGTTCGTTGTCATATGAATAAGATTGTGTATTATCATAATTTGTTCCATATGAGAATGAAACATTTGAATATTTCGCTCCGCTTCCTGCAATTTTATCTAAATTATCACTGTTGCCTAAATCTACCCCTCCATAATTAATGTCATATTTTTCGTATTGAGCTGAGTTTATGGTTTTATCAGATTGAGCAGCAATTTTTAAGCCTCTATTATCCTCTAAGGTAGCATTCCATCCATCAATATGTTTTTGCCAAAAGGCAACTGTATCGGCAGGAGTTCCAGGAACATCCCTAAGGAACTCAAGGTTTGGAATTAAATCTCCTTCAATATGAAGCTGAGTATAATTAAATAAAGTTGCAATTCCCTCTGGATTTCTTCCTACACCTGTGGTTAAATCAACTTTACAGTTATCCATATCATAATTAAGGAAATCTATTTTAGCAAAGGTGTAATTTAATGCACCTCCCATGAATAGGTCCATATTTTCACCTACATACAATTCATCATCATCGGTAGCAATTTCCTCATCTAATGTAAAGCACCATTCATCAGCTTCAGAATATCTAAATTCACCTTCTAGGGTTAATCCAAAACCTGCGCTAACATCAACATCAAACTCAACTTCTGCTATCCATCCAGCTGCAGCATTTACACCTGCACCTATGGAAAATTCTAAATCCAAACCGGCTGAAACACTTCCTTCAACAGAAACACCATTACAGTAAGTTGAATCCTTGGCAAGGAAAGAATAAGAGGCGTCACCAGGAGGGTCTCTCAAAACAGTAAATATTACATCAGGAGAAGTAGTAACAAATGTACTTGCTCTTTTTCTTGCTCCTTCCACAAGGATATGGTTATTTACCACAACTTGTCTAGCAGAAGAATCTGTTACAGAAACTTCAAGTTTTTTCCTGTATTGTGTAGCTCCTACTCCACCCAAATTAGCTTCTCCAGCTTTAAATAAATATAGTAGTGTTCCTGATGGGTTTTTACTAAAACTTGTATCATAAATAACTGGTGGAGAAGAAATCTCATCTTGAATTCTAAATGTTGCTGTATCTATGTAACATCTATTACCACCAGGGTACTCTTCATAAATTGTAATATTGGCCGCTCCGTTTTTACCTTGTGAAATAATTTCAATATCGTCTCCACATGCATTTGTTTTTACCAAAGATGTATCAAAACTAATTTCAGCTTGTAGGTCTTCTCTATATTGAAAGTCTATAACAGTGTCTTTATCATGGTAGAAATAAATAGGATCAAATGTTATTAGCTGGTTTACAGGTTTAACATGCATTTTTAAATTTGAAAATGGAGGTATAGAATCCATAAAATAAGACCCATCATTTGCAGTTAAAATAGTTTTCTTGAAACATTGGTCATCATTTTCAAATTCTATGTATGCTGCACCTACAACGACACCGCAATTTCCCGAAACCTTTCCTGAAACAGAATAAGATTCAAAACTTTCAAATTTTAAATTTGATATTGGCTTATCAGCAAATAAGATCATTGAATCTGGCTTTACCCAAGGGTCAAATATTTCAATTTTTTGAATTCCTAATGGAGAATCTAAAATCCAAACACCTTTTTTATTTGTTTGAGATACTGGATTAGCAGAAATTCCATTTCTTCTAGCCTCTAAAAACTCCACAAAACAAGTTGTGTTATGGTATTTAACATACCCTGAAATTGGAACAGTAGAAATATCAGTAAAGTCAACACCATCGTGCCTAACAGAAGTATATGATAAGTTTCTAGTAACATTTTGTGGGTTAAATTGATGCGCAATACCGTTTTCTAATTTAGAAGGGGTTATGGTAAAGTTTGTACCATTAACATCTGAACCATAATTTATGGCCTGGATGAAGTAGTTTCCTAAGCTATCAGTAATTCCAAGATTTTTTACAGAGGCTCTTTCACTGCTGCTCCATTCAACTAGCGGAGGAACAGTTCCTTGATCAATAAGTATAGCATGTAAATCATTATCACTTCTATCAAAACCAAATTGAGCAGAACCTTCATCCAATTTCCAATAGGCTATAAGATTTTCTTCGTCTCCACCCCATCCTCTGTTATAATATTTACTAATGTAATTGGTATCTAGTGTACCATTCCATAATGAAACATCATCAAGATATCCTTTGAAAGGAAACTTTCCATTTTTTTCTGCTCCAATTGCAAAATCCCAATTGGTGAAACTAATTGATCCAACATTTCCAACGGCATCTAACTGACCATCTACCAAAATCATCATTTGTTGAAGTGCCTTGTCGTAATTGTAGATGATATTATGCCATTGGCCATCATTTAGGGCTGTTGAGCCAGATAACCTAACCGAACTAGTGGTTTTAAAGTTAGCTACGTTAGGTGCGCCTCCCTTACCTACAGTAAACTCGGCATTTAATCCTTGGCCTGATATAACAGAAGCGTTTTTAATATCTCCCCCAACACCTTTTATCCAAACAGAAACCGCAAAGCTTCCATTATCGAAATAAGATTGATTGATATTACCAACATTTAAATAACCTCCCCCCTCTACTGGAGAAACAGGGCTAGGTGCCACAAATAAAACTGCAGCAGGCAATGAAACTTCACCAGGAGCTATCGGAGCTGATGAGGTATTTTTTAGTTTGGTATTGTCCGATCCTGTTTGGTTGCATCTGAAGTACCTTTTTAGGCTTGGATATGAGGATCCAATAATTTCTTGGTCGAAGATTTCATATACTTCATTTCCTTGACGAGCATCTTCCCAAATTCTAATTTCATCCATTTCTCCATAAAAGGTAGAACTATTGCTAAAGTCACTACCTAACTTTATACTAGAAATTGGACCGAAAGGAACCCCCATATTGCTATTTTGAGCAACAAGAATTCCGTTTTTATAAATTTTAGTAGCACCATTAGGTTCTATTGTTGCTGCAATATGAGTCCAGGAATTTAAAGTTAAGAACGTATTGTTTGAACTGCATGTTGTGTTACAACTTGCATTAGAACAAGAGCTAATAACCACCTGTAATTGTCCGGCAGTTGGATTCACTAAATCAATTGAACTTGCACTTGCATTATTAAGAGATAAGAATGTACCAGAACCAAGGCTTTTAAAATTAAACCAACCTTCAATAGTAATTCCATCAGTAATTGATATAGGAGCGCCATTGGACCCAACTTCAACAGAAGTTGCAGAATTGGGAAAAGAAATCGCTTTTCCTTGGCCAATTGGAGTTCCATTAAATTTAACAGATTTTCCAACAATAGGAGTAACATTTACTTCAACGCCAGAAACATACTCACCGTTTGCGGTTGATACATGTCCAGATATTTCTCCATTTGGATCAGCAAAACCAATATCAGATTGGATATTTGAAGAATTACAAGAGTTAATAGCTTCAATTTTGTAGGTATTTATTGCACCCGGTAAGGAATTTTGATCTACAAAAAGCGAAACATTTTCGGCTGTTAAAGTAAGCAATTGGTTTCCTTTAAATACTTTATAACCAGATTCATATTTAATGTCAGACCATGAAATTTCAATTTTATCCAAATAGTCACCATCAGTTGCATTAATTTCTCCCAAATTCAAATCTGGAACAATCCTATCAATAATTGTGTCTTGATAACCTATTCCACAGCCATTAACCCCTCCAATGGTGTATTCGTAAAATCTACAAGCTTCTGCATTATCGTCGTTTACGGTTGAAATACCTGCAGGAATTTCTTTTATTTCAATACCATCACGGAGTAATTTATGCTTTAAAGAATTGTCACCTGGGGTAAAGTCAAACTTCAATACATTCTCTGATCCTAAATCTAAGGTTTGAGAGGTATAAGTTGTAACTTTTGGTGCTAAAGGCTCAAGTGAGTTTGTTGCATTATTGCTGCTTGCGCCTACCCCACATGAATTTTTTCCTTTTATGAAATAAGTCACATTGTTACCTAAATCTGGATTAAAGTCATCATAAGTAGATACTGCAATTGGAACTGAGTCGATAACAGTTGCAGTTGCATTTCCTACTTTTTTATAGATATAAAAAACATCAGCAGTTGTTTCTCCATTAATATCATCCCATAATAGCTCTACTCTTGAGCACTCATCTTCTGGCTCTGAGGATAGGTTTTGCGGAGGCGTTGAATTTCCAGCAGTAAATCCATCATTTGATACACCTGGGTCTGAAAGCGGGCATGTCGCACTATTTCCATTAAAGGCGTATACATTAAATCTAATGGAGCTACCTTTTAAACTAGAAGGAACAGTCCATGAATGAGATGAAGCATTTTTTGCTAATGAGTTTGTCAAAAGAACTTCGTCTTTGTATTGTCCTGGACTAATTTTCTCTTGGTAATAAATATGAATCCCTGTGAAGTTATTGTTTTCAGCTTGGTTTGACCAGGTTATATCAATTTTATCGCATGGGTTTGTCGCATTTCCTTCACTTGCAAGAACATTTAGAGGTTTAGATGGATAACCTGGAAAATTATCACCATACCAATAACTTGAAATGTTACCCATGGTTTTTATTGTATTACCTTGAGCTAGCCTAACTCTATAAGCATATTCTTTTCCAGGAAAAGCAGTTTGATCAATGTAGCTTAAATCGACTTTACTATAAACCCTAGCTCCTGTATTCCATTGGTAAGCAACTTCTGTTTTTGGTAATGTTTTTTCATTTCCCCAAGTTGCGGTATTTTTTGTTCTTTGAATTCTCCCTATTTGATAATAAATATCTTGTCCTGAAAGAGTGCTATATGGACCATAATTTAAATAAGGGCCCGGAGGGTTTACCATATAATTTTGATCTAGAACAATATTTAAATTGTTACACAAATTATCTATTGTCAAATTACTTGAAACATCAGCCTGGTAGGCCGTTTTTGCGCGAACAACATAGCTTTCATTTGGATCATTTGTAATAGATATTGTAACGGTCATTGATGCAGACTTAGATCCACCATTAGCAGTTACAAATGGACCGCTATCCTGAACTCTAACTATTAAAGTTACAGTTCTTACTCCAGATTCATAATCTAAATTACCAACGTTAACAACAGTAACAACTCCTGTTATTGAGTTTATTTGGAAAGCAGAATTATTTCCGACGGTACCTGTTTGGGAAGTAATTGAATAAGTTAGAACATGGTCTGTAACATTTATTTCAGGGTCTGAAGCCTGAAATTCAAAAACATTTCCTGTGTTGGTGGTTTCTAACCAATTTCTTGTAATACTATATCCCGATTTTAAAGATATCGATGGGCTTTCATTAACGTTATTTACGTCAACTACAAAAGGAGCTGAGGCCGTATCACCATCTTGATCGGTGGCTAAGACCCTAATTGTATATGATGATTTTGATTCATAGTTTAAGGAAGTGTTTGCCCTTATTTTAAATGTTCCATCATTTTGATCAACAACAATAATTTGTGAATCACCAGATTTCTTAGTGTAGTCTATTAGGGCGTTATCTCCATCAGGATCTGAAGCACTAAAAACTGTATTAAAATTTGTTTCTGCGGCAAATGTTGATGCAGCTGTGGCATTTTCTGGTAAGGAAAGGTTTTTACTTACAATAGAAGGGGCTTCAGCGGGTAAAATTGTAACAACAAACTCTGCTGAATCAATATCGGAATTTGTCGGGTTTTCAACTTTTAGCCAAAATTTAAATTTATTGTTTGGGGCATTATAAGTAAAGTTTGGATTGTTCTCAACATAAATAAAAAAGTCACTATTGACTGGAGTCCATCCAGAGCCAGTTACCAAGCTATCTGAAATTCCAAAGTTTATGGTATCTCCTTTCAAAAAAGAATACTCTAAGTCACCTTTATTACCGGTGTAGGTCAAGGAATTGGCAAAGACTAGATCTCCTAATGAGCTATTTTTAATAATTGCAGTGCTGTCGTCTGCAATTGTAATTTGAGATTGTGATAAAAATGGAATAGAAATTCCAACTATCAATAAGAGTAATAATTTTTTCATGCCCCGATATTATTAATACAAAGTAAACTATTTATTCGATATTTAATTAAGCTACTCGAAATTTAAAATTTATTCTTGATCATTATAAATCCACCAAGCGCCTTTAAAGCCCTCATTTCTTAATTCACTAACTCTGGATCCTGCTTCGTCTCTTGTTTTTAGTCGCTCTGCAGATAGGTGATACCAAGTTTTATTTAAATTCTGAATAATTTCTGTTTGATGGCCCATGCGTGAATAATCAGCTTGAGCTTGCTTTATGGCTTCCTCACTTTTTCTTGAGGCCACTATTATGTGATATCCCCTAGAAGTATTAACATTAAAAACTGTTTGGCCTGTAACTTCATTTACTTCACCAGTCGCTACCAAAGTTTTTAATTGAATAACCTCTTTTGCGAGATTTTCAATTTTTTTGTTGGTATTGTATTGAGAGTTCATATCATCCAATTCATCTATTGATTCGTGTATATTGGATTCGTTTATTTTTTTGAAAGACTCATTAGCTACCTTTTTATTATACATGGCCAATTCGTCAACACGAAGAGAAAGTTGCTGAACTTCTTGATTATCTTCAATTTGGCTTTCTAAAAACTCAACTTTATTGGTTAGCACTTGAATTTGACCTTGTTGAGATTGAATTACCTCTTTATATTGAATATTTTGGTCTTTTAAATTTCTTAATTCTTCCGAACTAGAAGACCTTACTTGTTGCTTTGCTAAATCTACCTCTGACCTCAGGTTTTTTACCTCCTGTTGCAATAGCGCAATTTCTTCTTGTTGCTGAATAATTAATTGGTCTTTGGCACTACCTCCTTCTCCTGAAGCAGCAATGGCATTTGAAGCTTTTAATTGAGCCTTAATTGAAATAATTTCAGTTTTTATGTCTGATAACTCTTCTGGGCTTGAATTATCCATCATGGCCACTTTATCATTAAGCATATCAAGCTTAACGTTTAAAGAAGAGTTGTCTGTAACAACATCTTTTTTTAGGGTCTCTACAGAGGTTTGAAGCATTTGAATTTGACCCTTTAAAAAACTAATATCTGAAGCGTTTACAGAGTTTTCCTTTACATAAGCCCTTACTACTTTCCTTATATAATCTTTGGTTTCATCATCTAAAATCTCATTTGATGTTTCTTCGCTAGATTTGAAGTCAGCCAAGGTTTTTTCAAGCTCTAAGAGTTCTTGCTGAAGTAATTTAATTTTATCTTCATTTTCTTTAACTGAATCTTGGCTAAAACCAATTGCACCAAGTATGAAAACAAATAAAAATAAGGTAGATATAGTTTTCATCAATTAAGTTTTTTCTTTAACTCTTCTATTTTTCTTTGAATATCAGTTATTTCATCAGATACTTCCTGAACATTATTTGGATCGTTGAATTTCAATAGTTCATTTAACCTGGTTTTTAAAACAATAATTTCTTTTAAAAAATCCTCTTTGCCTTTATCAGATGAAACATCAGAGTTTAATAGCAAATCAATTTTTTTATTGATTTCGTGGGTGTCCTTCTTCAATTGCTCTAGTTCATTGTTATCATTCATTTTTGAGCCTGGTTTAATAATAATTTGCTCAGTATTGTTATCAAATCCATCTCTCGAAATTTTAATTACAGTTTTAGAAGCTCCACTCTTTTCCATTAAAGCTTTTTTTCTTTCTGTTAACTCGCCTGTTCTTTCATTTGCCTTATTCGGACCTTCACCCTCTTTAGGTTTCAAATTAATTTTTAAGGCAATTTCATGTGAGCCAAAACTTTCCATTGAAAGCATTTCTGTAGAATAATTATAAGAATACGCTAGAGAAACGTTATTTGTAATCCATGTTCCTGCAGAGAAAATAAAATTATTACCATCTCTGTATCCTAAATTACCCCATACTAAGTTTTTCCAATCTAAACCAACTATATAGTCATTCAAAGTTCCACTTTGTGGAATATATCTTACTAAAACTGTAGGTTTAATAATAAAATTTGATTCTCCTACTACTATTCCATAGCTAGCAATTCCATTAAAATGAGTTCTGAATTGGTTAAATCTATTGTCATTTGGAGAAAATGAATTTAGTTTATTTGATAATAATTGATTGGCAGAAATACCAACTTCAAGTTTATCCCAATTGTATCTTACACCAAAATCCATGTTAAATGATGAACCATTAAAGTTTGTGGCATACATACTTAGTTCGCTTTGATCTTGAACAACAACATTGTTTAAATCAAGAGAATTTTGGTAGTAAACAGCTCCTAAACCAAATGTTAATCTATGGCCTAAAGCTAAATCAACTCCATAAGCATAATTTAAGTGTAATGAAGTTTGTCTCAAAATATCTGTTTTGGTATTTTGAATCATTCCTCCAACACCCATATACTCTCCTAATGGGGTTTGAATAGTAATAATTTGACTCATAGGTGCTCCTTGAATTCCCATCCATTGTTGCCTATGATGAAGCATTGCAACTGGAACATCTTGATCTCCTGTATTAGCAGGATTAAACATCATTCTATTTTGATCGTACAAATTAGAAATTGGTAATTGTTGAGCCAATAATGTTGTTGACATCAAACAAGAAATAATTAAGGTATTTATTAGATTTTTCATATTCGATGTTTTATTCGTTTATTCTTAAAATGGTTATGGCTCCAGAAAAATTGTCTCTGTTCCCGTCGCAACTAATAACATAATAATAGGTTCCTTCAGGCAATTTATCACCATTTACAGTACCATCAAAATCGTTGGCATAAGCCTTTTGCGAGTATATCTGTTTTCCATAAGAATTAAAAATTTGAACCTCGCATTCAGGATATCTATCAATATTTTCTACATAAAAGAAATCATTTTTACCATTACCGTCTGGAGTCATTAAATTAGATGGAACTAAGTTGTAACCGCTTGTTACATCAACCGTAACCTCAGTAGCACTTTTGCAACCATGTTCGTTTACAGCATTAACCGTATAAGTAGTTTTTGTTGAAGGCGATACCTCAACCATTTGGTTGTTCATTTGAGATACATCTTCTAAATTGCCCCAAGTATAAAACACAGAACCTTCAACTTTTAACATTATTGAAACCCCAATCTCAATAGTTGTATCACTTGAAATTGATAAAGGTGAACCTTCATGCACCAAAACTTTTTCTGATGTTTGGTATTCGCATCCTTGAATAGTAAAGAAAACCACTTCATAAACACCAGATTGATTTGCAGTTATTGAGTTTGAAAACTCTCCATTTGACCAAAGAGCAGTTACACCACTATCTGGAAAAACTTCTAAAACAACTTCTGCACCTGCACAAAACTCTGTAGAGCTTTGAGGAACTATTGGATAAACAGGTAAAGCATTTACTGTGGTTGTTCCTGAAACAGTATCAGTACAACCATTAGAAGTAACTACACTTAAAGTTAATGTGTAAACTCCAGATTCATCAAAGGTTTTCGATAAACTACTGTTTAAGTTAAATGTAGATGTCCCATCGCCAAAAGTCCAATAATTATTTGAAGCACCTTGGTTGAAATAGTTTGAAGTATTTTCTATTTCAGTTGTTTGGCCAATACAAACATCTGTTGTTGTAAAAGATGCAACTGGATTTGGATAAACCTCTACTTGCCTTGAAAGCGAGTCTTTGCAACCGGCAGTATTTTCTGCAACTAACTTGACTGTATAACTGCCAGACCCAGAATATGTATTATTTGGCTCTGTCTGGTTTGAAGTGTTTCCATCTCCAAAATGCCAGGTATAACTAACCGCAGGCCCCAAAGAAACAGTGCTGTTTAAAAATGATATAGCCTTACCATCGCAAACATTTTGAGCAGTAAAGTTAGCTTTTGGCTTGTGGTCTATGGAAATAGTATTTGTTATTTGGGTTTCGCAACCTCTATCTGAAACAGCATTCAACCCAACATTAAAAAAACCTGTGGTATTAAAGTTATAAATAGGGTTTGGGCCTGAAGCATCTGCAAAATCACCATTTCCATTCAATTCCCATTGGTATAATACTATTGAACCATTCGAAATTGTTACATTGCTAGTAAATTGTGTTACCTCTCCTAAACAATTTCCAAAAGCCGAAAAAGCAACAACAGGGTTTGGATTAACTGAAACAGGATTCGAAGTATAACCAACAAAACCACTATCAGTTGTAACTTTTAGCAATACATTATAGGTTCCTGCAGAATCAAATTTAAAGACAGTTGAACTACCAGAAGTTTCGAAAATTGAATCTCCATCAAAATCCCACTCTTGCAGTATTATTGTACCTTTTGAAGCCGTTGAAGTACTAACAAAATGGGTACTATCTCCATCACAAACTGTAGTAAAGGTATAGCTAACTGTATTGCCATTTACATTAATAGCAAAAACAGCCAGTACCCAAATTAATACTATAGATTTCAACTTATACATATGTTTATTATTTATTAATGATTAAATTTTTAGTAAAGGTTTGTTTGTCGCCAGATAGCTCTACGTAATAAATTCCGTTAGCTAAATCAGTAAGGTTTAGGTTTATTTTATTTCCACTAGCCATATTGTTTTCAAATAATACAACTTGACCTAATCCATTTATTACTTTTAAGGAAATTCCATTTCCAAGAATTTGAGGATCGATAGAAATTGTGGTATTGTATGAAGCTGGATTTGGATAAATAGATAATGAATTATTAGAAATTTCTTGATCAATTCCTGTTGAATTTACATCTATTGTTTTGATTAGAGTATCACCCCCACAACCGTTATTTGCAGCCAAAGTAACTGAATATATTGCTGCATTTTTATAAAGGTGCACAGGATTATCTGTATTTGAAGTTTCTCCATCTCCAAAATTCCACCAAACTTTATTTTGGTTTGTGCTTTGGTTTATGAATGAAACTGTGTTTCCTGCTCTAAATTGGTTGAACAATGCAATTGGCAACAAAGTATCTGATGCAACAATTGCATTATTTGAGCTAACACAATTGTTTGCATCCTTAATATAAACCATATAATTACCATTGGTTAAATTACCAATTGTATTGTTTGATGAGTAATTCAGATTATTTAAGGAATACTCAAAAGGACTTGTACCTCCAGTTCCGTTTAACTCTACTGAACCATTGCCTTCAAACTCACAATTTTCATTGGTAATATTTGCAACATTTACAACCAATTGAACAGGTTCATTAATGTTTACGGTATCAGTAGCAGTACAATTGTTACTATCAATTATGTGAACTAGATAAGCTCCACCTTGGCCAATAACAAAACTATTTGAAGCTTGACTTTGTCCGTTATCTATTCTATAAGAATAACCTGGAGTTCCACCTATTCCAAATAATTGAATATTTCCTGAAGGAGTGTTAAAACATAATAAATCAGAGCTAGATATAGAATCTATTACCAAGGGTGATTGAGGCTGGTTAATTGACACAGAAGCTGAATCTAAACATCCGTTAAAATCTCTACTGTAAACAATATAAGTGTTAGCATTTAAATTAGCAAAATTGGGTGCCGCACTGAAGGTTGATTTGGAATTTATTCCATAACGAATAATTCCTGTACCGCCAGAAGCAGCCATTTGAATTGAACCAGAATTATCTCCAAAGCACTTAACATCATCGCTATTCACAAGACTTAAATTTACCGATGTTGAAGGCTGGGTTAGATTTAATGCCTCATTAGTATCACATCCATTTGAGTCAATTACCACCATAGCATATTGACCTGCGCCTAAGTTATTGAAAGTTCCATTGGCAAACAAATTTGATCCGCCATCAATTGAATATAAGTAGTTTCCTACAGAGCCCAAACCAGATAATACAATTTGGCCAGTACTATCACCGTTACATAAAATATTTTTAAACGTAAAGTTCAAGCTAATTGGAGTGCTAGGCTCAGAAATTAAAGTATCTATATGAGTAACACAGTTATTGGCATCTTTTAAAACTACCCTAAAGTTTTCTGCCGCTAAACCACCAAATACATTTGAGGTTTGAAAGTTTAATGAGTCTATAGAATAAAGGTAAGGTGAAGTTCCACCTGACGCAAGACCTTTAAGTAAGCCATTTGAACCTGAAAAACATGAAACATTAAACACACTATCAATACCAAAAACTAATGGATTTAGCTCATTTACAGACATCGGGTTGGAGGTAAAATCTGAAACACATCCATTTACATCTGTAGTTTTGAGGTAATAATTACCTGCAAATAAGCCGTTAAAAACATTATTTGATGCGTATGTAGCACCTGAATCTATTGAATATTGAAATGGTGGTGTACCGCCAAGTGGATTAATTGAAATGCTTCCTTTAGGATCTCCAAAGCAAGCAACATCAACGCTTGTTGCAGTTACAAAGGCTACAGGATAAACTGTAACATTTTTAGTTATACTATCTGCACAACCAGCGTCTGCAGTAACCACTAACTCTACACTATAAACAGCGGCGTTGTTATACAAGTATTTAATATTTCCGTTTTGTGTTGTGTCAGTTTGATTTCCAAAATTCCAGTATGAAGAAAAACCGTCTCTTGAAATAGTAGTGTTATTCATAAAGGTTATTGAATCGCCATCGCACTCATTTGCAGCACTAAAATTTACTACAGGAAATGGGTGTACAATTAACTCTTGTGTTAAACTATCAATACATCCTTTATCACTAACTCCAAACAACTCAACATTAAATGTATCTGAAACAGCAAAATTGTTTGTTGGACTTACATTATTAGAAAAATTACCATCGTTAAAATCCCAATTATAACTTACAACTCCTGAAATTATGGTAGAAGTATTGCTAAAGTTTGAGGTATTTCCGAAACAAACACTCGGCGCAATAAAGCTTAGGTTTGGCATTGGGTAAACAGTTACTGATTGCTGAACACTATCAGCACAACCTTCATCCGCAACAACTTTCAATTGAACATTGTATGTTCCAGGATTTTGGTACAAGTAATTGATATTTCCATTTACAGTACTATCATTTCCATCGTTAAAATCCCAATAAGACATAAATCCTCTTTTGGTGATGGTAGTATTGTTACTAAACATTACAGAGTCAACTCCACACTCATTTGGACTTGTAAATGATACAATTGGAAATGGTTTTACAATTGCCATTTGGGTTAAGCTATCTATACAACCCCTATCTGAAGTTGCAAAAAGCTCAACATTAAAAGTATCTGCAGTTAAATAAGTATAGGTTGGGCTTGTGTTGTTAGAAATATTACCATCCCCATAATTCCAAGTGTAGGACATTGTTCCAACCAATAATTTTGAATTGTTATTAAAGTTTGTACTCTCCCCATTACAAACGGTAGTGGTATTAAATTTAACCCTTGGTCTTGGGTTAATATTTACCATAGCAGATGAAGTCGTCGCACATTTATTATCATTTTTTACGGTTAATACCGCCTGATAATTCAAAAGAGTATCATATAAATAACTTGGACTTGTTTGGGTAGATGAATCATTGTTTCCAAAACTCCATTCGTAAGTTAGGTTACCATATAATGCTGTTGAGTTATTTGTAAAATGAGTTGTATCACCTTCACATTCTGTAGAGATAGAGAAACTAGAGGTTGGTGTTGGTGTAGCAACAACTGATTGGAATGTGGTATCTAAACATCCTTGGCCTGTAGTTGTAATTAATCTAACAGAATAAGTATTTGGTGAGAAGTAAGTATGAATAGGATTTTGATTTGCAGATGAACTTCCATCTCCAAAACTCCATGAAAAAGAAGCAACTGAAGAACCAATTACTGTTGAAGAATCGCTAAATTGAATAGGAGCATTGGTACATGACTCAGAATTTCCAAAATTTGTATTGGCTTTAAAATACATATCTAAATTACCGGGTAAAGAAACACTGTCATTTAAGGCTTTGTTGAACACCTTACAAGTATAATTACCTGTATCAGCCACACCTATTGATGAAACTGTTAAAGTTGATTGATTTTCGCCAAGAATATCAACACCGTTAAACTGCCATTGGTAGGTAAATGGCGATGTTCCATCAACTGCTACAGAAAAAGAAACATCATTTCCTTCACAAGAAATTTGATCCACAGGGTTTGTAGTAAAAACAACAGGTCTATCAACCACCAATACTTGAATTTCTGCATTATCCGTAGCTAGAGTACCTGGCCCTGGATCTTCTGCGTTTATATTAATAAAGTCTAAACCCAAGTAACTTAAAGAGCTTTTATAAACCAAGTTATTTAATGCGTTATTAACTCTTGCTAATGTACCAGAAAATGTCATGGAAGTGTCTGCATTTCCATCTCCATTTTGAAATGTTAAAAATGCTACGGTACTCAGGGTGATAAATCCTTCATCTGCAGTAAGTGTTACTGTAACAGGTCCATCATCTACATCAATATCCGAAAGTGATATACCTGCAATGGTAGTAGGAGTATTCTCTAAAACCGATTGCTGACCAGGTACAGTAATAATAGTTGTGTCGTTTGTTGGAGTTACAGTAAATACAATTCTTGCTGAATTTGATGAATTTAAATTGCCATCAAAACCAGTAAAGTTTACAGTATCTTTTTTATTGAAATTAGCATTTGGGGTATATGTTACTGCATCAAGATTTGGAAGAGTAACATTAAAAGGAGTGGCTGTTTGTTCAACACCACTAACTAGTATTTTTCCATTTCTTGGCAATGAAGTAAACGTTAAATGAATGATTGTATCGCCATCAACATCAGTAAAGTTATCGGTAAAATCTTTTCTAAAAATAGTAACAGACTTATCTTCATCAGTAGATTGGGCGAAATTGTAAACTATTGGAGCATCATTTACAGCAGCAACATTCATCATTACAGTATCAGCAACTAAAGAATAGTTAGCACCATCAAATGCTTTCCAACTAAAAAAGTCTACGCCATTAAAGTCTTGACTTCCTTTGTAAGCTATAAGTCCAACAGAATTTCCATTAACAGCTAAAGGAAGACTTGCGCTAGAAATCGCTCCTCCATTATAGGTTAAGCTTCCATTGCTTGGAAGAGAAGTTACTTGAATATTTACCAATGTGTCATTTTCAATATCGGTAATTTGAGATTTAAAAGCGGAAAATGATAAATTTAATTGAACATCCTCGTTTGCAGAAAATGTAACCTTATCAGAAACAGGTGCGTCGTTAATTGGGTTTACTGTTACATTAATTTGAGAGGTATTGCCAGAATATTCTGTTGCATCTCTAAATTTTACATCGAAACTTACTGAACCATTAAAATTTAAATCTGGTGTAAACTTCAAGCTATCTAATTGAATTCTTTTAAACACCTGATTAACAGCTACATTGCCAGCGTTTTTAAATAAAGTTCCATTATTTGGTAATGAAGAAACCATCACCCTAGAGAGGGTTGCAGTTTCTATGTCTGTATAAACAGCATCGAATAAATTTTTATTGAATGAATATGTATTATCCTCATTTACAGAAACTGTAATTGCTGAAGAAGTTGGCAAATCGTTTACAGAATTTACGCGCAAGTACATTGTATCTGCAACAGAAAAAGCAGCGCCATCACTTGCTCTCCATAATATAAAATCAACCCCATTATAATTTGTATCTGGGTGATAGGATATTGTTGAAATATCAGCAGTTAAAACCAATTTAGGTAAATCGAGAAAAGTTAAGGTATCATTTCCACTAAGTAAAACTCCGTTTGGAGGTAAATAATTTATTCTAATACTTGCCAATGGCGAAGATTCAACATCTTGATAAGCATTAATAAACTTATTTGAATTAAAAGAAACACTTCCATCTTCATTTAAAGTATCTCTAACTAAACTTACAATAGTGGGTACATCATTTATTGAATTTACTGTAACTATAATATTTTTTGAGGCAGCTGCCCAATCTCCACCACTAAATGCATTATACATGGCAGTATCTTTTCCAAAATAATTTGGGTTTGGTGTGTACCTTAAAGTTCCAATTATTCCAAATCTGATTTTTCGCGGTAAATCAGAATTCTCAATTGTATCTGTACCTAAACTCAATTTTCCATTATTTGGTAAAGAATCAATTCTAATTGAATCTATAGATGTACCGTCGGCATCAAAGAATTTACCTGTGAAATCAAGAGCTGAAAATAATATATTGTTATCCTCATTTACATCTCTTTGGTTTACATCTGATATTACTGGAGCATTATTAACCGAGTTTATTGTAAGCGAAAAAGTAGTGGAAATACAATTATTGGCATTATCGCAAACCTGCAGTGTAATGGTTGTGGTTCCATTTTGAAAATCTTTTGGGGTAATATTTACTGTTCTAGTAGCACCTGTGCCTGAAAAAGAAAAACCATTTGAACCCACTAAATTAGTATCTAAAGCACTTCCTGTTAGAGTTAAGTTAGCGGTTGTACTAATTGCGCTATTAATAAAAGCAGAAAAAGAAAGCGTTAAATTTTCGTCTATATTTTTTGCTGAAATTGGAGCTATAGTTGGTGTATTTGCTAAATCGACCTTCCAAAGTTCTGTTCCACTAGTGCCATCATTGGCAAAGAAAACTAAATCAGAAGCAACAACTTTAAACTCTAATGGGGTTGAACTACCTGCACCTGAATTAATATCTGAAACTCTAGTTGTTGTTCCATTTGACCACTTGTAAACCTCTCTTCCATTTGCTGCCGTAGTTGCAGAAAAGTATAAATCGCCATATGCATTGGTAATGTATTGCGGACTAGAGCTAGTTGCAGCACCGTCTACATTAGCAGCAAGGGTCAATACTTCAGAAACAGGATTAAAATAAAAAAGCTCATTTCCAACACCACCTTGTGTTGCTGCAAAAAACACTAAATTACCTAATGTTGTTAAACCTGTTGGGCTGCTTGAGGTTGATGTATTAATGTCATTAAATTTTGTTCCCGCATCGGTTCCATCAGAATAAAATAATTCTGAACCAGAGTTTCCATTATCCGCTACAAAAACTAATTTCCCGTTAACATTTGTAAGTTGAGAAGGATTACTTCCAACCCCAGCAGTGGTATTTATGTTTTTTACTAAAACAGTACCTGAATTAGTTCCATTTGTTTTCCATAACTCTGTACCTTTTAGACCATCATCAGCAGAAAAATAAATATCATTTCCAACTACAGTTAAATTTGCAGGATTAGAACTACCCGAAGTATTAATATCTTTAACTAAAGTAACTGTTGTTCCATTTGTTTTCCAAAGCTCTACTCCATTAGATCCATCATCAGCTGTAAAAAAAACTTCTGTTCCTATTGCAACAAATTCTGATGGATTAGATAACCCATTATCGATTTTTGTAAAACCACCTGAAGTTAGGTTTGACCTATATAATCTTCTGCCCGTTGCATCTGTTGCGGCAAAAACGAAATTGGTAGAGTTAGGGATCTGGGTAAAGCCATTAGGATCTGAACTTGAAGCCCCTGGAAAAACATCAATTACTGCGCCTAACGAACTTGTATTAACGTTATAAATAAAAAGTTCAGAACCTGTTCCTACACCTACTCCATTAAAAACAAAGTACTCATTACTAGCACCAAGGCCTTTTCCATTTTTTGGAAATCCACTAGCTCCGGAGTTGATGGAAATTTTTACTGTACCTGCATTTGTAGCGTCGGTTCTCCACAATTCAAAGTCTGGATTGGTAGAGGCTTGGTCGTTTGCACGAAAAAAAACAACATTACCTGCTTTTGTTACTTCTCCTGGTTGACAACCAGTGCTAGCGTTAACATTGATGTTTTTTACCAAAGAAGGCGTTTGGGAAAATAAATTGAAAGCACAAAAAATACCGAGAATAGAGGGAAGTACTCTTTTTATCATATTTTGGTTTTTATAGTTGTTTACTAGGATTCCTAAATATGTTAAGAAATCTTAACAAAAATGGTTATTTTTTTTTAAACCCTTTTGTATTTCAGCAAATAATACTGTCAGTTATCGAATGATAACAATTTATTTACATAATTAGGGTATTACATTGGGGATAAGTGCATTATACGATAAATTTCTCCTGGCCCTTCAAATAATTCAGCAGAGAAATACAAAAACCCATCAGGGGATTCTTCAATGGCCCTAATTCTGGCAAAAGTTTGAAGTAAATTTTCAGTATGAACAACATTATTTACACTATCAACTTCTAATCTGATTATTTTTTGGATTGTTCGAATTAAAAGCGTTTTTATTAAAAAAGTGATAATTACTTTTATAGATTTGAGTCTTAAATAAAATTAGACCAATTGGTAAAAAATCAAACCTACTTAAACAAAGTAAATTATAGTGGTTTTTTCTCATATAAATTACTAAATATTGACGATATTATTCAGGTTGAAAATATCGTTTCTAGGTTTGAGGAAAAAGAAAAGAACATTAATTTTAATGGATTAAAATATAGTCTATTTAACCTAAGTTCAAAATTAAGTTTAAGCTTATCAGAAAAACTAAAAAAAATAATTGTTCCTAAGTTAACAGAATTATTTTTTGATTTTAACTCGATAGTTTTTTCATACATAAAAAAAGACTTTTCAACTAAAAATGAATTTGAATTTCATCAAGATTGGAGTTACACAAATAGGAAAAAACACCTAACCTTAACTGGCTGGCTTGCCTTGCATGATATTGATGAAAATAATGGCTGCTTAATTTTTACAAAAAATTATAATAACTTTAAAAACATTGTAAGTTCAAGCTAAAAAACCGAACGTTTTAAATCCAATATGCTTCATAATTCTGAAATTACTAAGGTGCCACTTAAAAAAGGTGAAATAATATTTTTTAATCCCCAAGCTTTTCATGGCTCAATGCCAAATAAATCTAATGATGAAAGGAGGGTAATTACCTTTATTGTTAAACCCAAAAAGGCACCATTCTTATACTTCCAAAAAATAAATAATTACTTTGGTAAAGCTTTTAAAATAAATGAAGAATATTTGATAGAAAACATTGAAGCTTTATCACATGGAAAAGCCCCTACGATTAATTTAGGTAATTCTTATTTCTTTTATGATTTAAAGAGTGAAAGTCAAAAAATAAAAAAGCATTTTAGCTTCAATTAAAATGAATTTAAAATTCAAACAAATATTTAAAAATGAAGTTGCTCAAAAGGAATTTGAAGAGAATGGGTTTTGCGTTTTAAAGTTAGATAATTTAAAATTAATTGAAGAAATAATCATTGCAAAAAACAATTTTTTTACCTGTATTGATGATGGCTTTTTCTTAAGTCATTACAACAATAACAAGGCAAAAAATCAAGAAATATCGAACAAACTTATTGAATTATCGAAAGTTGAACTTTCAAATCATTTTATTGATTTTGAGCCTATTGTTGCCCATTTTATTTTAAAGAAGAGAAATCATCATGAAACTTTTAACCTTCACCAAGATTGGAGTTATGTTGATGAAAACATTGATTTACCAATTCAAGTTTGGATTCCATTACAAGAAACAAACAAAGAAAATGGAGGATTATTTATTTTACCAGAATCACATAAAAATTTTAATCCCCGATCTGCCTATTTTGGAATTAACATGCATGAAGCAACCGAAATTGAAAAGGAAAAATTACTTGCCATTAACTTGAAATTAGGTGAATTTGTTTGTTATCATCCAGGAGTTTTTCACGGCTCTTTCGAAAACAAAACTAAACTGGATAGAAATGCTGTCTTAATTGCTCTGAGCCATAAAAGTGCTGATTTGTTTTATTTTGAAAAACCATCTAATGAATTTGAACAGTACAACAAAAAGGTTATTCAAAAAGACTTTTTTTTAGCAGATCATTTTAATATCCAAAACAATTTAATCAAATTGTAACGGATAATATTTTTAAAACCTAAACATGAGTTTAAATATTCCTGAAAAAAAATCTTTTTACACTACTTCTACCAAAGACAACCTTTCAGAATTAAGGATTTTAGACGAAGTAGAGAAAAATTGCTTCGCTATAAAAAGGCTATATTTTATTGAAGGAGAAGGTGTTAGAGGAAAGCATTTTCATGAAAATTGTGATCAAATAATTATTGCTTTAAATAAAGAATTAAAGGTAATTTTAACTTCAAAAAAGTTAAAGCTCGAGTTTAAATTAGCTCCAATTAAAGAGTATTTAATTATTCCTGCTAATTGGTATATTGAGCTTTTTTTACCCCCTGAATCAAAAGCATTGGCCTTAGCTTCAGAATCTTTTTCAAAAACCAAAACCAATAATTTTTTACCCCAATGATGGCTTTAACTTTTATTTGTCCTACTTACAATAACGAAGGTTCTATTAAAACCTTGGTAAAAAGGGTAAATGAAGTAGCAAAAAACTTACCCGACAAAAACTGTAATTTGCTTTTTGTTGACGATGGATCGAAGGACAATACTGTTGATGAAATTAATAAAAATAAAAGCTTTTCCGAAGTAAGTATTGAATTAATTGAGCTAACCCGAAATTTTGGTTCTTACAACTCTTTTTTAGCTGGGTTGCATTTTGCTAAAGGTGATTATTTTATCTACCTTCACGCTGATTTACAGGATCCTCCTGAATTAATTCCTAAAATGTTTTCTCATATATCTCCTCATATTGAACTTGTTATTGCTAATAGAAACAACAGAGCTGATGGGTCAATATTTTCTACTTTTTATCATTGGGTGGTTAAAACATTTGGAATAGAAGATATTCCAAAAGGTGGATTTGATTTAATTCTTTTCTCTGAAAACATAAGAAGCAAAATTGTTTCGATTTCAGAGAAAAACACAAATATTGTGTACCTAATTTCATGGCTTGGGTTTCCATATGTTAGTATTCCATATAACCGAGAAAAAAGAGAATATGGAAAGTCACAATGGGGTTTTTGGAAAAAAGTAAAACTTTTTGGTGATACTATTTTTTCATTCACCAACATTCCACTTTTTATTATTCGGACAATAGGGCTAATAGGGTTGTTGATGTTTTTTAATGAGATTTTTTTTCTGATTTTGTCCCTTTTTGATTCTGTAATTCGATTTGAAACAAATACCATATTAATTTCTTTCGTTTTAATTATTCTTGAAATAATTTCTGAATTTGTTTGGAGAATTCATGAAACAGTTAGAAACAGACCTAATTTTGTAATTAAAAGTTATTCTTTACGTTCCAAATAATGATTAAAATATTACTTCTCAATCTCCCTCACCAAAAAAGAATAACCAGAAGGTACATGTGTACCTATGAGTCACCGACTTCATTATTCCCGCCTGCTGAATTATTGTCTATTGGTGGTATTTTGAAACAAAAAAAAGAGCTGCAAATAAAACTAATAGACTGCATTGCAACACAGAAAAATGAAACCGAAAGTTTGCTTGAAATAAACAAATTTAAACCTCAATATATTGTTACTTTAATTGGGTTTGAAACCTTTGAAAACGATATTTCATTTCTAAATAAATTAAAATCAAAATTTCCAAATATTAAAATAATAGGCTTTGGGCACTACCCTACTATCTTTAGCCATGAGATTTTAAAAAAGTCAACTATTGATTTTATTGTTCAAGGTGAGCCTGAGTATGAATTGGCTGATTTTTTTGATTCAATATCTACCAACTCAAACATTCTTCCTGAAGGATTATTATCACTAAATTCTGAAAATGAAAAAACTCCAAGCCAGGTTAAAAGACTAAAAACAAGTCAATTAAACTTTAAGCCAAACATATCACTATTAACTTCTAAAAATTATTTTGAACCTTTAATGCCTCAACCTCTAGGCATTATTCAAAGCGCTAGAGGTTGTCCTTACCAATGTAATTTTTGCGTAAAAAGCTATGGAACAAAACTTACCTACAAAAGTGAAAGTCAAATTTTAGAAGAAATAATAGATTGGCAAGAAAATTATGGCGCTAAAAGCATTCGTTTTATTGACGACACCTTCACTATTAGTGAAAGTAGAGTGATTAAACTGTGTAACTTAATCAAAAAAGAAAACATTAAAATTCCTTGGACCTGCTTAAGTCGTTTAGATACTTTGACTGAGAGAATGGCCTTAGCAATGAAAGAAGCTGGTTGTAAGAGAATATATTTTGGCATCGAGTCAGGCAGTCAGCGAATACTGGATTTGTATGAAAAAGGCTATAATATTAAAGAGGCTCATCAAGTAATAAATTTTTGCGCCAAATTAGGAATCGAGACTGTTGGTTTTTTCATGACCGGTTTACCTGATGAGACAGAGAAAGATTTTGAGGAAACTTTAAAATTTTTAAGAGACTCTAAACTTACGTTTGCTGGTGTTGGAGAGTTAACTATTTATCCTGGTACAGCCCTCTTTGGGATTTATGAAAATGATTTAGAATTTTCACTTTTTCCATATATAAATAAATTCAAAGACCCTTCGGTAAGAATAACTTTTAATGATAGAAAGCAAAGATTTGAGAAAGAATTTTATAATTTAAAAAAAATCACCCAACTTTCTTTAAAAATTATGAAACAGCCTAAATCAAGTTATAACTTTGGAAAAAATATTCTATCCTCTAAACAAAAGGGGTTTTACAGTATTATCCCAAGTATATCAAATTAATGAGTTTAGAAGTAACCTTAATAAATCCTCCTATATTAAAAATCCCTAGCCCGTTTGTTTTAAAACCTACGCCTCCTCTAGGGTTATCTTTAATTGCCGCACAAATTGAAAATGAAGGATTTAAAGTAAATGTCATTGATTGTATTGCCGAAGATCCAAAAAACGAAGAGCTATTCTCCAATAATATTGTAAAGTTTGGATTATCAGATGAAGAAATCCTAAAAAAAATTGACCCAAAATCAGATGTAATAGGAATTAGTTGCATGTTCTCTGATAATTGGTTGCATTCAAAAATACTGATTGATAAAATTGGAGAAAAATTTAACAATGTCAAAATAATTGCGGGAGGAGAGCATATTACTGCCGCAGTTAAAAGTAGTCTGGAAGAAACAAAACACCTTTATGCTGCTATTTTAGGGGAAGGGGAAAGCACAATAGTTGACTTTTTGAGCCATCTTAAAAATAAAATTTCTATTGAAAACTGCCCTGGTATTGCATTTAAAAAAAATGGCTTAGTTATTATTAACAATAGAAGAAATAGAATTACTGAACCTGATAAAGTAAGCTGGCCTGCATGGCATCTTTTTCCTATTGAAAAGTATAGAACCCATAATATCTCTTATGGCGTTACCAATTCATTATCCTTACCAATTTTAGCAACAAGAGGTTGTCCTTATGAATGCACCTTTTGTTCAAGTCCTCAAATGTGGGGTAGAAAATATGTAATGCGACAGCCTGAGGAGGTTTTTAATGAAATAAAATACTTTCATGAAATATATGGCGCAAAAAACTTTGATTTTTACGACCTTACAGCAATTTTAAAAAGAGAATGGATAATTTCTTTTTCGAAATTTTTGATAGAAAGTAACATTAATATTACTTGGCAAATTCCAGCAGGCACAAGGGCTGAGGCGATAGATTTTGAGGTTGCCCAGCACCTTTATAAATCAGGTTGTAGATTTATTACTTATGCCCCTGAAACTGGCTCTGAAAGAATGCTTAAAATAATTAAAAAGCGGGTTCGATTAAAAGCTATGCTAAACTCTATAAAAAGTTCTCATAAAGCTGGCCTAAATGTAAAGTTAAATATGATAATAGGGTTTCCTGAAGAAACTCATATAGACATTCTAAAAACTTGGTGGTTTTTAATTAAATGCAGTTGGTACGGGGCTTATGATGCATTCCCAAGTATTTTTAGTGCCTATCCAGGCTCAAAAATGTTTGATGATTTATCTGAGTCTAACCTTATACCAAATAATGATGAACTATACCTTAGAATTTTAGGTTCATCTTCATTAAATGAGGCTCCAAATTATTGTAATGATGTCAGTAAAAATTTCATTATTTTTTATTTTTGGTTTATTTCAATAAGTTTTTACACTAGCAATTATTTATTTAGGCCTTATAGGTTTATTAAGTTTATAAGTGGCTTGTTTACCAAAAAATACACTTCTCGCGCCCAACTTACTTTAGGGGAGTATTTAAATACCAAAGTATTTGTAAAAAATTCAAAATCGAAAAGTATTGAAAGTACTACTTATTAACCCTCCAGTAATTAATGTAATAGAACCATGGACAGATGAGCCCAAATATGTTAGAACAGCTTTGGCGCATTTGGCAGGGTATTTAAGAGAAAAAATTGATGTTGAAATAAAAGTTATTGATGCAAAATATCAAAGATTACAATTTGAAGAAGTAGTAGAAATTATTGATGATTTTAAGCCTAATATTGTAGGCCTTACAGCTTTTACAAGCGAAATTAAGCCTGCTGCTTACCTTGCTGCATTAACTAAAAAATTAAATCCCAATATTTTAACAGTAATTGGAGGGGTTCATGTCTCAACCTTACCAAAAGAAACTTTACAAGAATTCAGCTTTTTTGACATTGGAGTTGTTGGAGAAGGTGAAATTACTTTGAAAGAAATAATTGAATTTAAGCAAGGTAAAATACCTTTAAAAAACATTAAGGGTTTAGTTTACAGAAATGAAATAAACGAACTGGTTCAAAACCCACCTAGGCCAAATATTATAGACCAAGAAAGCCTTCCTCTTCCCGCTTGGGACTTACTTCCAAAGGCAGAAATGTATTACATTCAAACAGAAAAAGGTTGTCCGTTTAATTGTCAATTTTGCGTAAACCACAATGGTAGAGTTGCCCGCAAAAGAAGTCCAAAAAAGGTAATTGAAGAATTTGAGTTTTTAATTGATTTCGCTTCCCCAGAGTTTATAAACATTGGAGATGAAATTTTTACTGTTGATATGCCAAGAGCTTATCAAATAATGGAGTTAATGATTCAAAAAAACATCCACAATAAAATAAAATGGGATGTTCAAACTCATGTAAAATATATTGATGAGCCTTTGATGAAGCAATTTAAAAAGTCAAAAATTTATGAACTCCATATGGGAGTTGAAGCAGGTGATGAAATAAGCTTAAAGAACCTAGGTAAGGGCAACACCAAAGAAACTATTATGAGGGCATTTGATTTAGCCCGAAAAGAAAAAGTTAAAACTGGTGCATTTTTTATTCTTGGCCACCCAAATGAAACTATTCAAACCATGCAAAACACCATAAACTTTGCTGCAGAGGTTAACCCAGATGTTCCCATGTTCTCAATTATGGTTGCATATCCTGGAACCGAAATAGCACGTTTAGCTGCTCAAAAAAAGCAAGGATTTGCAGGCATTTCAAAAAATTGGGACGATTACAGGTTTAGAATTGGTGGCTCTATTTGGTACGAAAATTTTAGCAAACAGCAACTGGAATGGATGCTGATTAAAGGTTACTTAAAAGTATTTATTCAAAACTTCAGGTTTTTTGAATTGTGGAAATTTGCTTGGAAATATAGAGTGGCAGCTTTTACACTTTTAAAAAAGGTTGTTACCGGTAAAGATGTAATTACTGAATACTCTCCCCCTCCTGCTGATTATCACAAAATATTAAATACAACCTACATTACATCTGATGAGGCTATGGTAGACTCTAAAACGAACTTTTCATCAATCTTAAACCAAGAAATGAAAGATGTAAAATCAAAGTATCCTGATTTGGTGTTAGAACAAAAATTTAGGCCTTCTAATTAGTTTTTTTTAACCAAGTAATTTTCTAAAATCAGAACATCTAAACCTGAGCCAAAAAAAGTTCTTATTGCCTCATTAGGTTGATAAACAATTGGCTCTTTGTTGTGATTAAAACTTGTGTTTATCATAAATTTTTGTTGGCCAGCTAAAAGAGGCGAATCATTTGAAACTGTTTGCACTCTGCAAGTTTCATCTTTGTGTAAAACCTCAATAAATTGATTTTTAAATTCAGGTTTAATTTTAAAAACACAATTCATAAAAGGAGAATACTCAACTTTTGTTTCGAAGTAAATAGGCAAATCTTTTTGCCTCAAAATAATACCAAATGGCCTAAAAGAATCTCTAGATTTAATTTTTTTATTTAAAATAGATTGAATATTAGGTTGAAACGGATTGGCAAATATGCTTCTATTTCCTAAAGATCTTGGGCCAAATTCACTTTTACCATTAAAAAACCCTACAATTTTATTTTGCTGTATTAGGTTTTGGAGTTCTAAAAATGGGTTCTCAGTTTTGGTAAAATGTAAGCCAACTTCAAGTAATTGCTTTTCTACGTCTTCGTTAGAAAATGATCTTCCTGAAAATGCATTAGAGCTAGTCCAATTTTGGGCACTACTTTTAGAACTCAAAATAGCTGCCCCTAAAGAAATTCCTGAATCGTTTGAGCACCAATTGGTATAAAAATTATTTACTTTCTCCATGTTGGCTAACCCACCATTTACTTTACCGTTTAAGGCAACACCCCCCGCAAAGCAAATATTTTTTTGACCAGTTTTTTCTAGCCAATAACTTACTAATTTAATTAACACGTTTTCTAATTGCTTTTGGCAAGATGCAGCTAAATTAAAATGTTGAAAATCAGGGTTTCCGTGAAGTGCCTTTTTAAATCCAACTTTCTCAATAAAGAGGTCATTAAATAGCATTTTTTGCTCTGTAGGACTTGGAGTTCCAAAAGGAATTTTGGTGAGGTAATTTTCGTCTAAAATCAATTCTCCGTTTTCAAAATCTAAAAGAAAGCTTAAATCAATTGAAGGTTTTCCAAGAGCAGCCAAAGCCATTAGTTTAAATTCATCTCTATCTTTCTGAAAACCACAATATTGTGTTATTAACGAATAAAAAACACCGAGACTTTGAGGCCTTTTATAGCTTTTTAAAAGGTCTAAACCATTTTGTTTTGATGCCTTATAAACATGTAACGAATCGCCATCACCTGAGTTATCAGCAGTTATAACCAAACTTTCATTAAAATTTGATGGAAAAAAAGCAGATGCGGCATGACATTTATGATGGTGATGCAATTCGATTTTTGGCACATAATTAAAATGTGATTTAAAGTAATTCTCTAAATCTACTTTTATTTGATTTCCCCACGTTTTGCCATGAAAGGCGACAATGTCAATATCGGTAAAACTCTTATTTGCTAAACTTAAAACCTCTAGAATTGAATAATAGGGAATTTGACCTTTTGAGTGCTTTATCCTATTCAAACGCTCTTCTTCAACAGCAGCTAATAATTCTCCATTTTCCAGTAATACCGCAGATACATCTTGATGTCCCCCTCCAAATCCTCCATTAATTCCCAATACTAGCATCAATAACCGCAATTAAAGTATTTGTCGTAAACTATTTCTGGAAAAAAGCCAGCTTTTCCTAAAAGCCAAATTAGAGGTTTTGCTAACTCCATTTTTTTATATCCGTTTGGATAATCTCTGAATGTCTTTGGAGGTAAAGCTAGCCATTTGTCAAAATCAGATTTCGAAATCTGTAGTCTTCTAAGGCATAAATCAATAACCTCAGGGTCTTCTAAAACATACTTAGACTTTACTCTTTCTAGGGCTTCTTCTCTTGTCATTTGATTATCTCTTACCAAAGCTGAGTAGGAGTTTAACCTAAAATCTATGTTAAATTTTTCGCGGTGAACATAAGTTATCAAACTCCAATATAAATCATCATAATAATGAGCGCCTGGATAAACCCAATCTAATTGATTTGTCAAGGTTTTATCTACCTCTTTCCTCACATAATTTTCATAATATAAAGGCGAGTAAGCTTTTATTCCTTTAATTACTGAATAGTAAAAAAGTAAATAAGGGTTTAAGTGATAATTGGGTCTGTTTTTAGTAGGTTTTTTTAATTTAATCTCACCAAATAAACTGTGAACTTTTTTTAAATATTCACCTTCCATGTAAGCCCATGAAACGGGCTTAATTCCCTCGGTTCTAAAACTTTGGCCGTAAAGCACAGTTTTAATATTCTCTTCATGGGCAACGCCATAACAAGCTGCAGCTATGCCAACATCAGTACCTTGGTTTAAATCTGGTGTAGACGCCTTTAAAAAGGTAACTTTTAAATCTCTTGATTCTGAATAATTTGAAGTTATGGTTCGTAAATCAACATTTAATTTTTTTATTGCCTTGAGCATATTTTCACCTGCCACAGGATTATCAAAACCATCATTAAAATGAACCGCTAGGGGGTTTAGTCCATACTTTTTAACCGCCAAATAAAGTAAATATGTGCTGTCTCTACCTCCACTAACTCCAATTACACAATCATATTTACTGCCTTTATTTTTTTTTCTTTTTATTTTCTCAATAATCTTATTTACAGCTATTTGACCTTTTTCATCATTAGGATAAATTTTTGTCCATTTATCATGCAAATAACAAAAATTGCAAACTCCAAATTGGTCAAACTTTATACCCGGACAAGTAGAATCTGAAATACATTTTACGCACCTTTTATAGGTAATATTTTGGTTTACTCCATTTACAATAACACCCATCTTAAGAGTTTAAGTATTTGCCCATTTGTTCTCCCTTTTTAGGATTAAAAGGAAGTTGTAATTCTACATTTACAACTTCAGTTGCAAACTCGTTTTGTATTCCTTCTGAAATAATTCCATCGGGCCCAACCACAAGAGATTTTCCAATCATTTTCATGCCTACGTAAGGTCCTCCAATAATATACCCTACTGCGGTAGTTGCAGCAACAATTAAATTGTGTTTTGATGCTAAATAACTAAAAGGTTTAAGCCACTTTTCTTTGTAGGGATTTGTGTTTTCTGTTATTTCATGAGAAACTGTCCATGAGCTTGGCGATAGAATTAATTGAGCCCCCATTGCGGCCAAAGTATTTCCTATATATAAAGCATCGTAATAATTATCTGCACAAATATTTAGTCCTATTTTTCCAAATTCGGTATCAATAACTTCTATTTTTTGGCCTACTTTATAAAATGGAAACTCTACTTCAAGTAGGTTTACTTTTCTGTGCTTTAAAACAATCTCTCCATTTCTATCAATAAGAATTGAAGTATTGTAATTGCCATTCTCTGTTTTTTCGGTAAGGCCTAAACATATCCAAATGTTTTTCCTTTTTGCTAATTCACAAAATAAATCTGAATAAATTCCTGGAATTGGCATAGCATCTACTAGGCCACTAGGATGTGTCCAACCAAAATCTAGCGTTTCAGGTAAAAGGGCTAAATCACAGTTACTATTTTTCTCAATATAATCAATTGCTCTTTCAATATTTCGCTTAGGCTCTGCGCCTTCAACTAAAAGCTGGATTATTGAGATTTTCATAAGCTAACTTTATAGGCGAAGATATTTTCAAAACTACCTAGCTCCTCCCTTTTATCAAAAATTAAATCGATTTTATTAATTGCAAGATTATACTCTTTTATTAATTCAACCCTTTCGGGAGTAGACAAATAAATCAAGTCAGGTTTATTTACTATCAAGTTTTCAAACAACTGTTTTGAGCTTTTTGAATTACAATTACATTTATTAGACAAAAAGTTTTGGTACTGCGGCAATAAGGTTAACTGCCCCATATCTACAGTAAAAAATGAAAGATTTAGCCTACTAAAATTATAAAAAGCATTTAATGATAAAATAGAACCTGAAGTTCCATCTACAACTACTTGATCATAATTGCGAGAAATGTTAGTTAAGAATTTGTCTTTAAAACCATTTTTTTCTTTTTGTTCATTAGCTTTAATAAAAGTAAAACCTAATTGAAACATTAAACAAAAACCAACAATCACATAAAAGTAAATTTGTTTAAATTTTTCGCTTTTAAATATGCTATTTAGGTTTAATACAACTAAGCAAATTAGAAGAGGGTTTAAAACCCGAGATTCCATTTTTATAGAGACTGTTAGTAAGTAAATACCTAAAATCAAAACGCAAAGTGAAAGTATTTTTTTTGATACTTGCCCAAACAAAAGAGAGAAAAAAAGAAGAGCAAAAACTATTACAAAAAAGGCGAAATTATTTTCAACAATTTTGCTTATTGACTGATAAAAAGTATTGAAACTAAAAATAGAATTTAATAACCCTTCTTTAAAGTTTACCAAACTCAAAATAAATGAAACTGAAATATTTTCAGGGTCATTATAAATATCATTTTTTAAGGCATTGAATTTTATGAAATCGGGATAACTTAAATGATTTTCATCCGCCGTTAAGTTTCCCATAGAGACAAAATATACAGCCGGCTCAATTTCTTTATAATAATCATTATTAATGGCTTTATCAATGTAAAAAATTCCAAATAAGCTTAATGAAACAATTAAATACGGTGATAAAATCTTTAAGGAATTTATGCACCTTTCTTTATAATAAATACCAAATAAAACAACAGAAAAAAGAGCTATTAAAAATGTTGTATCAAGCCGCTCAAGCCCCGCTATTATTGCTAAAATATTTAATATAACTATTGAGCGAAGTGTTATTTGTGATACTAAGAAAATGTAGCTAATAACCGCAACAATTAATAATCCTGTGATATAAGTTTGGTCTAAAAAAACAAAGTTTGCTAAGATGAGAGAAAAAGAAAGAAAAACACTAATACTAACTGAGATTATCCTATTTTTTTCTCCAAGTAATAAAATGAAAAGTAGTTGCAATAAAACCAATGTGGCTAAGTAATTTAAAATTAAACTTATTGCATACCAATTAACACCATTTACTAACACATAAAGAAATTCAAGAATTAGGTTTTGACCAATACAGCAAATAAAATAGGTATCAGTAAAAGGCTCACTTAAAAGCAACCCTGAAAATAAATGTGCCACAGTTGAACCATAACTATCAAAATAAAACCCAAACCCATAAAAGATTATTATAGAAACAAGAATATTTAATAAAATAAGAAGGGGAATATTTTTCAAAAATTTGAAGTATATTTTCTGTACAGATAAGAGTTTAACAAGAAATTGAAATAGGACACAGGTTTTAAATATTTATGAATATCAGTTTTTGAAATAGGCATAATCTCATTTAAAGGAATCTCTTTATTCAATTCCAAATTTGGAGGCTTTTCTCCAAATTTCATTTTTAAAAGTGGCTCTGTGTTTACTAACTTATACTCTTCGACTTTTGTTGTTTTTGAGTTTAAAAAATAAAAATATTTAGACCTATTTTTTGGCACAAAAAACACCGATAATGCAACCCTTGGAATTGAGGTAGTATTGGGGTACGAGAAATGCAATAATCTGGCGTTATAAACTAAAACTTGCCCCTTTTTTATGTTTAATGGTTTAGCATATTTAGTTTGCAACAAAACTTCATTTTTATAAAAATCTCTTGGTAGATTAACACCTCTTATTGAATTTACAATTTTATGTGATTTTGGAATAACCCAAATACGACCATTTTTAGGACTTGTTGATACCAATGGAGCCCAAACATTTATCGCCCTGTCATTTAACTCATCCACATAGCTCCAATCAGCATGTAAAAGCAAGTTTTCATTAAATGGTGGTTTTACCATAAAGTTTCCAAAAAATGGAATAAAATTCTCATCAAAAATTGGTTTTACTATGTTGCCTACGGTTTTGGTTAAATATTGATTTACCTTGGTTTTATATTGATAATCATCAGTAAAAAATGTTGTAAATATTTGCTTGGCATTATTAGGAGTTTCAGCCTGGTAAAATTGATTTATTTCATCAATTTTACTTTCAGAAAGTATTTTATTTAATATTACATAGCCATATTTATCTAGATTATTTTCAAATTCTTTATTTTTAAATATTGGCTGCATCATTTATCTTGAGTGGGGCAAAAAAACACAATTAATTTTATAACTTTTCAATTAATAAATAATAGATGACAAGTTTTCAAATAGAAGTAAAATCTGCTTATGTAAAACAACAATTGTTTGAAAATGGATTTTGCATAATTGAAGCTAATGATTTAATTGACATTGAGAAGTTAAACAACATTTATCTAAATTTTGAAAAGGAATTTGAGTTTAAAAATAATTTATTGGTATCATTATTAGAAAAAAATAAAAGGCTAAAAAGAAAAGTTCATAATTCAATTTTATCCTATTCAACTGACCTACTTAATCAAACCTTTAATAACTACAAAGTTCCTTTAGCAATGTTCTTCATAAAAAGTCCTAATGGACCTATGGTTAATATGCACCAAGACCCTATGATTGTTGATCAAACAAAAGAAGTATCATATGGCCTTTGGATTCCTCATAACCATGTTAATGAAGATAAAGGCACAATATGTGTTTTACCCAAAAGTCATCAAATTTTCCATCCTTTCCATTGTGATTTTTCCGACAATGAATTTTTTAAATTTGAGGAAAAGTTAATTCCTCTTACCCAAAAAATTGAATTGAATAAAGGCCAAGCTTTAATTATGGACAATAGACTTGTTCATTTTTCTTTGCCAAATGTTTCTTTGAACCCAAGAATAGTAACTGTGATAAAAATTGCTCCCAAAAACACCAAGTTAACAACTTGTTGGTTCCACAAAAACAAATACTACATTTTAAGTCAAAAAGATGAATTTTACCTAAATGCAAATTGGGTAAACAAAAAAGATTTAATACCATCAGGTAAACTTGAAGGAACTACAAAAAAATTAAGCAAAGACTTTTCTTTTGATGATATTAAAAAAAGACTTTCCAATAAGACTATTCACCCTTATTATGCAGAAGAAAAGTTAATTGAGAAGTCAAACAACATAGAAAAGCTAATTTTTAATTCCTCAAGATTAATTAATAGGTTAAAAGCAACTAAATAACTTCAACTAACTTTTCGCCTTCATTGGGTAAATAATCAAACTGTCTTACATTCAAATACCATTCGTTAGGAATTGAGTATTTCTCTATTTTGCCTTCTTTGTTGTTTTTGTAGAAATAAAGAGGCGCTTCAGGCGGAATAATTCCAAAATGAACTACAGGCCTTTCATGCACAGTTTTATTGGGCAAGCCTGCATGTATTGTTCTGTCTGCATAAACCAATAAATCACCTGCCTCCATAAAAATTGGTTCAGAATAATCTTTGCTTAACTCCTCTACTTTTTGGCGGTATTTACATTTTGCCATCATCGGTAAAATTTCATGAGAATATTGATGACTCCCTGGAACAACAAGCATAGGGCCATTATTTTCATTTATATCAACTATGGGAATCCAAATTTGCCTGTACTCAAATTCATCTTCATTTAAAACACTATAATCTCTATGCGGAGTATCTAAGCCTTCGGGCATTAAGGCACATTTACTCATAAGTGTAGCCATTGGTGCATTATAAGAAATAAAAAGCTTATCAAGTTCTGGTTTTATTAACTCTAATAGTCTTTCACTTATTGATTTTGACTCCGGAACCGAAACATGATACAGTGAATTCCACATCAATCCATCTACTTTTTCAACATGGTATTTATAATAAATTTTTCTTATTTCTTCCACTGTTTTTAAACTCAGAAATCCTTTTATTAGAGCATAGCCATTTTTACTAAAACTGGCCTCTAAATCATTATTTTTGAAGTTAACTTTTTTCATGTTTTTTTTTTAAATTAAATGAAGAAATTCTTTACCCCAAAAATATTTAAATCTAACGAATTACAGACTGAATTTGAAGGAAAAGGATATTGTGTTTTAAACCTTGCTTCACAAAATAAAACTGAAACTATTAAGCAGTTTCTGAATAATCATGTGGGTGATGAAAGTCAATTTGGATATAGAGGGGAAAAAGTATTTGAAAAAACAAGTCAGCTAAGGGTTATTTCTAAATTTTTGAAAGAAACATTAGTTGAAGAATTAAATACTGTTTTTGAAAATGTAAATATTTTCTCAGGAACTTTTTTAATTAAGCCAAATAATCCCGACTCATTTCTTCATTTGCATCAAGATTGGACCAATGTGGAGGAAGAAAACAATGTTTCTTTTGGGGTATGGCTAGCTTTAGATGATGTTAATGAAAATAATGGTGGCTTATTTTTTATTCCTGGGTCACACAAAGTTGAAAGCACTGTAAGGCCCAATAATCACTATCCTTGGCCCTTTGAAGAACATAAAACCCAATTATTATCATTTAAAGAAAATGTTTCGTGTAAAAAAGGTCAGTGTATTGTTTTAAACCATAGGGTTTTGCATGGTTCAAATTTGAATAATGGAAACAAGCCGCGCCTAGCTGCAGTTTTAGCTGGTATAAATAAAAACGCTCAGCTAATTCACTATTATGTTAACCAACAAAATAAAAATAATGAATATACACTCTCAAAATATCACATAACAGAGCAAGACTTTGCAGATATTATTGAAAATAAAAAACCACAAACCGAACCCGCTGAAATTTTATTAAACTACAAGTTTAAGCAGTTCGAATTCAGTAGATTAAAAAAAACTATTTCTGAAAATTTTTAGTGTAAATATCTTACATCCAATTTAACTTGGGTCTTATGGGCTGTATTCTTTTGCCAACATTCCAAGGCAAAGCCACAACTTCTTCATTAAAAACAATATTTAAATTTAGTATGCCTTCTTTTAATAGAATTGTTTCGTTTTCATTTCCTATCCAAAACGTAACAGTGTAAATACCCTTTGCAAAAAAATGCTCTGGTATTTCAACAATAATCTCATTTTGTCCTATTTTAAAGTCATATTTATGGGTAGAAAAAACTAAAGGTAAACTTCCACAAGATATATCTATGGAAGATTGAAGGTTCGACTTTAGTTGATGAAGAATAATAGTAATTTTTATTTCAATTTTTTGATTTGAAAAAACATTTATTAAACTATCTATTTTTTGATTTCCATTTACCGATACCTTTTCAATTTTGCAGTTTTCATCAATTTCAAAGGTTCGTTTACCTTCAATTAGTCCTTCTAGATATTTAAAATAAACAATATCAAAATCACCAAACAAATAATTACTATCATTTAACCAAAGACCTTTCTCGAACAACATAGCATATGATTCTAAATCATGAGAAGTAAAGATTATTGAAACACCATTTTTCTTCAAATAAGTTATCCTATCAAATGACTTCTTTTTAAACGAAATATCTCCAACTTGTATCACCTCATCTAGAATAAGCATATCACAAGGGAAATGGCTAATGCAAGAAAAAGCCAACCTTAAAAACATTCCATTAGAATAATGCTTAATTGGTTGTTCAATTTTATCTTCTAAGCCACTAAAATTAATAATTGTAGAAATAATTGTAGAAATAAATCTTTTTTTATACCCATATAAATTTCCAAGAAAATAAATATTTTCTCTTCCGGTTAAATCAGGATGAAAACCACTACCAAACTCAATTATTGATAAAGCTTTACCTTCAAAGTTCACATCTCCAGAAGTTGGCTTGATGATATTGGCTAAAATTTTTAATAGAGTTGTTTTACCTGTTCCGTTTTTACCAAAAACGGCAATAGACTCGCCTTTTTTTAGAACAAAAGAAAGAGGACTTAATGCCTGAACTTTAGCCGATTTACCCTTGGCTTTATAAACTTTAGATATATTGTTTACTTCCAACATTATTTACAATTCACTTTTATCCATTCCTTTAACTTGTAGATAGTATAAATTCTGAAGAAAGTATTTATTCAACCCATCACTTAAATCGTGGATGGGTTTGGTGATTTTAATTTCAAAAAAATCTACTGGAAATATGTAAGTTTCCCAGTTGTCGATTTTGGCTATGCCAGTTAATTCTTGAAATTCATTTGAAATGGCCAAGTTCTCAAAATCATTGATATCTAAATCAATAGTTTTTACAAAGTTTACGATGAAACCCATTTTTCTAATGATTTTAAGAATCTCATACAGGTCTGAAACTTGGTATTTATAGGCTTCATTTATTCTACCAACTTCGTAATCGATTTTTTCTTGGTGCTCGGATAAAATTGCTTCTTTCAAAAACAAATCTTTGATATAGCAAATACCGCCTGGTTTTAAAACTTGCCAAACTTGGTTTAAGAGTTTTTGCTTTTCTGTTGAATGACCAAAGCTTTCTAAAAAGTAAACCCCATCGTAACTTTCTGTTTTAACCAAATTATTCAGCTCATGGTAATCTCCTAAAATTGGGTTTACTTTATCTGCAATTGAGGCTGAATCAACATCCGTTTTGGCTTGTTCAATTTGTTTTTCAGATATGGAAATGGCATCTATTTCAACTCCAAAGTTTTTGGCAAAATGAATGGCTGGACCACAAACTCCGCAACCTGCATCTAATAATCTATCCCCTTTTTTAAAACCTGCACTTTCAAATTGATAATTCAGAAGGTTTTCCAAGTTATTGGTTCTAAATGCCTGAATTACATTGCCATAAACTTTAATAAAACTACTATGGTGTTTATTGTAAAACTCCCTTACACTTTTTGGTGAGTTGGGTTTAATTTCATTTTTAAGTTGTTTTTTAAACCATTTCATGCGTTAAAAAGCATTTTAATTTTATTTACCCAAGTATCTTTATTCAACTTCACCTTTTCTAAACCTTTTGGCCCTTCCCAAGGGTTTTGTTTTAAAAAGAAATCTTTGTGGCTTTTATAGGATTCAACTTTGCCGTTTTCTTCGTAATAAAAAAACATTTCTGCTTGTTGCGGTATTACTCCAAATACAATAACTAATCTGTCTGTTGGGGTTTTGTTTTCGTTTGAGCAATGCAACAACCTGTGGTCATAGGTCAATACTTCACCGGCTTTTAAACTTAGGGTTTTCATTTTACCCCAAAGCTCGTTTGTTTGGTCTGCAAAAGGTCCGTGTAAGTTTGGACCTCTATAGCCTTCTTGCCAAACATGGCTGCCATCAATAACTTGTATTGAGCCATTTTCGGCTTGCACATCAACCAACGGAATCCACAAATTGTAAGAGGCAAACTTTTTTTCATCCACAATATTCCAATCTTGATGGGGAGGTAAAACTCCTTTCTCGCCTTGGGTTTTATTCATAAATGTTCCGCCAAGCATTTCAATATTTTCAAAATGTTGGGTAACATCATCAGCAACAACTTGATGAATTTTATCGCTCATTTTTTGGCGAAACTCAAAATTTGGGTCATGAGCTGTGGCAACCAACCCTTCTACTATTTCGGGATTATTTTTGTAATAAAAATCCTTCAATTCATTTACTTTCTCAGAAGATAGTAATGGAAAAATGGCATATCCTTTTTCAAACAATTCTGCTTGAAGCTTTTTACTTTTTAATATGTTAGAACCCTTAATTGGCAAAACGGAAAATAGATTTTAGGTTATTGATAAAGCCTTTGCTTTTAATTAAATTACCACTCTTTTCTGAAAATTTTACCAAGATATTTTCAACTTCTGAACTCGATAAAATTCGGTCATCATATTCAACCTGTTTTAGGAGTTCTCCCTTCGGCTTTTCAAAAATATCTACTCCAAAATTATCGAAGCTAATTAAAAAATCTTCTGGCATTAAAAAGCGCTCAATTGCTTTGGTTTCTTTGTTTTTGTAGTGAAACCACATGGGCACTCCTTTGGTTTTTACACCTGCTGTAATAGCCCTTCTTACTTCGTTTGAACGATTTGGTGGAGAATAATGAATTAAACTTTGGTTTAAAACTATGGCTTCTCCAAGTTTAGGAATTACAGGAACTAATTTATCCATAACTTTTTCCTCTTCGTGGGAAAAGAAAAAGTTTAAAGTTGGAGCTCTCAAGGTTTTAAAGTTATCAAAATGACTGCCAGGCAAAACCATCAACGGACCGTTATTATTGGTGATTTTGGTAAGCGGAATCCAACAGTTTAACGCATAATTTTCTTCTTCATCAACAATTGTCCAATCTTGGTGAACCGCCAAAGCAGAATCTTCACTTGGCATCTTTACCAAAAATGAAGCGCCAAATGGTTGGTAATTTTCAAAAACCTCATCGTAGCTGCTTTTTAGAATTTCCACAATTTTATTGCTCACCTCATCTTTGTAGGTTTTATCAGGCGAGTAACTACTTGCAAAAAATCCACTCGGTGGAAGGTCTTTGTGTTTTTCTTCAAAAAGGCTATTTAGAGCTTCTAATTGAACTTCATCAATTAATTTAACCACAACATAACCTTGTTGATCGAATGTTTTTTGGGTTTCGGTATTTTTAAAAATTGGCTTGCGCATTATGAAAAAATACTTTTTAATTTTTGCCAAAAGCTTTCTTGTTTAACTTCTTTCCTGAAAAGGTTTTCAAGGTCAATTTTTGGAAAGTTATAATCTACCAAACCAAGGCTTTTACCAACTTTCGGACGATCGAAAATATTATCTCCAAACTGCTCAAAATTTGTCATAAAGCTCATGTCTTGCTCAAACAATTCTATCTTATCAGGATGATTTTCTTTCGGGTAATAAGCTGTTCTAAACCTAACATCTTTGTGAGAGAAATATGTATTGGTAACTATTCTCTTATTTTCTGAAACATTTGGTGGAGAATAGTGAATAATACTTTGGTCGAAAAAAACAGCTTCGCCTGCTTTTAAAAATAATGGAATCATTTTGGGTTTCAATTCTTCAAATACCTCATCGTAAATATTGGGTATTGATGAGCCTCTGTAAGTTGGAAAAATTCTGTGGCTTTTTGGCAAAACATAAAGCACTCCGTTTTCATCATTTAAATTTACCAACGGGCACCAAATGTTAATGCCGGTAAATTCACTTTCATCAACCAAAGTCATGTCTTGGTGAACTCCCATTGCAGATTCAGGACCAGGATATTTTACAATATAGCTTCCGCAAACTACTGTAATATCCTGTAGGTGCTCATTTATCGACCTATGCCCTACTCTTCTTATTTCTTCATCTGTTTTTTGGCGATACTCCTTATCTTTTGAAAAGGTACTAGGAAAAAACCCTGTTTCTTCTTTGGGGTGTAAATCTTCGTAAAGTTGATTTAAATAGTCAATTTCTTCGGCATTGTAGAAAGGAATTTTAATAAATCCGTTTTCTTCAAAACCTTGTTGGTTATAGGGGTCTTTAAAGACCCTTTTCATATGTTCTGGAAACTGAAACATTACCCAAAAATCTTTTGTAAAACTCTTTTTATAAAGCCCGGTTGAGCTTGATTTTCAGCTTGAACCTCATGCTGTTGAACAGGTTCTTGAGTCGGCTCAGGTTCAGGTTGTGGCTCAGGTTCTTTTTTTGAACCATCAACATTGTAATCGAACAAATCGGCTAATTTTTCTACTAGCGGAATGTTAAACTCATTGCCTGCTTCTTTCAGCTTTGTTTTCCACTCTTCTTTGGTAAAAGATTGAGGTTCGTAAGGCATTTCAGATAAAACTTCGTAATCTTCAATTTTTTCGCCTTTTTCATACAAAGCGGCTAAGCTTGGATTATCGTACTTCTTGTAAAAATCTGCATCAGCTTTATATTTTAAAACTCGGTTTTTGGTGCCAGGTTTTAAGTAATAATGTCTTACTTCGGCTTCTTTTTGGGTTAATCCTAAGCCAACTCCTAACCTTACTTCATCAGTAGTATTTGGAGGTGATGCATGAATGGTTTTGTTGTTAAAAAATACGGCTTCACCAGCTTTCATTTCCAGCAATTGCAAGTAAGGAAAAATAGTAAACATATGCTCATACAAAGGAGAAGGTGCTTGTGGCGATGGAGAAGGCCTTAAATGATCAAAAAACTTATGACTTCCTTTAAAAACACCAATGCAGCCATTATCCATATTTACATCTTGCAATGGAATCCAACATGTTACAGATGTATGTTGAGATTCGTCATCAACAAAAGTCCAATCTTGATGCGGTGGAACTACGCCTTTTGGATTTGATTCTTTGATAACAAAACTTGCTGTAAACAACTGAAAATCTACCAAATAATCTTTTACAAATGGAAGAGCAATTCCAGAAATTTTATCAACCATTTGAGCTACTAAAGCTTTGTCTTTTTGGTCCATTCCAACATGAAAACCATAGCCCATTTCGTCTTTAATTCCAACTTCTTTGTAATAGTTTTTTAGTTCTTCAATAGCTTCTTGGTTTAAAGCAGGCAGCACAACATATCCATCATCTTCAAACTTTTTTTGATGCTCTACATTTGAAAACAAAGGCTTCAAATTGTTTATTTGGGTTTCGGGTTGTAAAGCTGTTTTTACTTCTTCTTCTGTCATAATTTTTTCTTCAAATTTTTCTTCTGAAATAAATTCACCTATGGTAGGTTCATTGGCCACTTCAGGATAGCGAATAAACATATCTGAGGGCATTTTATATTTTTTTATACTACCGTTGCTACGATAATACATAAACAAAGGTTCGTTTTTTGGAATTAATCCAATTGCTAAAGCGATACGGGTTTTATCACTCAAATTTGCTGGCGACGAATGCACCAACCTGTGGTTAAAAATAAATGCATCTCCAGCTTTTAAATACTGAATTTGCATCTTTGAATCAATTAAAGCATTGTGATTTTGATACGCAAATGGAACTGAAGGAGCCCTTAAAAAATTAAACTTTTGGTGACTTTGGGGAATACATTGTATGGCTCCGTTTTGATTGGTTAAATCATCTAACGGAATCCAAATAGTGGTGCTATTGGTTTGGGTTTCATCAACCACAGTCCAATCTTGGTGGGGTGGCATTACACTTTCTTCACCAGGTTGTTTGTACAAAAAAGCAGAGCCTAAATATTGGTAATTTTCAAATTGCTTTTCAAGGTAACTTTCTACCAAAGTTTTTACTTTTTGGTCGAGCTCTTTTTTTAAGTTTAAATCAGTATGATAGGAAGTTGAATAGAAAGCATGGGTCTTATCCACTTCAAAATCATTAGCCAATTTATTTAAAGCAAAAACAGTTTCACCTTCTAAAAAAAAGGAAACTACAAATCCGTTTTGGTTGAACTTATTTTGGGTTTCTAAATCCTTAAAAATTGCTTTCATACACCTAGTAAGCTCTTTTTAAATTTTTGAAAAAATCCTTTTTTAACTTCATCAAACCTTGGTTTTTGCAAAGCATCTACGAATTCGTTTTCAGAAATTGCTTTTTCTTGAAATGGAACTACGTTAACCACTTTTTCGTTCTCAGGTAATTTCCATGGATTAAACTTCATGTAAAACTCATGGTCAACTTCTAAAACTTCAATTTTATCTTTTGCCTTTGCGGGATTTAAATGGTAATGAATTGATGGAAACTCATCTGGAATTAAGATTAACTGAATGGTGAGTCTTAACCCGTCTGTTTGGTTTGGTGCAGAATAATGAACAATGCTGTCATCTAAAATCACACAATCGCCAGCTTTCGTTTCTAAAGGAACCAAATGATTTTTGATAATTTCATTTTTAATCCCTTCCAATTCCCAAGGCACCATTGGGCCTCTAAATTCGCCAAACCTTTTATGGCTTTTTGGTACAACTTGAAGTGTTCCGTTATTTACATTGCTATCTACCAAAGGCACCCAAATGGAAACTGTGGAGCATTTTTTTTCATCGGCGAAAGCCCAATTTTGATGAAGAGGAACTTCTCCTTTTTGTTCTTTTTTACGAATAAAATTGGCAATAATAGGTTTGTAGTTTTCTAAAATTTGACTGTAAATTGGTTTAAAAACGGCATTGATGGCTTTAAAAGTTTCTTTTTTGTATTCGATGTTTTTATCGATAAAAGTAAAATCATAGGTAACTTCATAATCTGGGTTTCCTAAAAACTCTCCGGGCATGTTTATTCCTCCACTGGTTTTTACCAATTCAAAAAAGGTGTTTTTTAATTCTTCTACCTGAGTTTGATTTAAGAAAGGAAGCCTTACATAGCCGTTTTGCTGAAACTCTTTCTCTAAATCTATATCAATAAAAACGTTTCTCATGATTATAAAAAATCTACAATTTTATCTTCGGTTTTCTTCATGTAAATTAAGCCAATTAAAAACAAAACAAGCCCAATTGAAATGCCTAAAAAATAATTAATTGACGGAGTTTCTCCTCCCATCAATGCCCATCTAAAATACTCTGCATAAGCCGCCATTGGATTAAACCACATGGCTTTTTGCATAATTTCTGGTAAAATACTTACTGGGAAAAATATTGGGGTAAACCATATTCCGAAATTTACCAAATAAGGTACAATGTGGTAAGCATCTCTAAATTTAAAAGTAGCTGCTGCCACTATTAAAGCCAAACCCAAAGCGGTTGTTGCTATGCCGAAAGTAATAAGTGGAATTAGCAACAAACCAACACTTAAGCCCTCACCATAAATAAAAATTAGTATTAAACAAATCCCAAAAGCCATAGCAAACTCCACCAAGCCAATTAAAGATTTAGAAAGAATAAATAGCACTTTGGGGAAATTGAACTTTTGAATTAAGTCAGCTGACTCGCGCAAGCCTGTGCTTCCATTTGAAAAAATATAGGAGAAATAATTCCAAACTGTAATTCCGGTAAATGCATAAACAGGATAACTCATGGTTAAGCTGTTAAACTGTATGATGTAATTGAAAAATAGACTAAAAATGGCTAACCCTGTAAGTGGTTGAATTAAAGACCACAAAACACCTAAAACTGTTTGGGCGTACTTAATTTTTAATCCCCTTTGGGTAAAGGTGATGATTAAAAATCTTTTTTGATAAACCTTTTGCAAATACTCTCCAAAACTATCGGGCTCTGAAGAAATTTTTATGATAGGTTTAGCTTTCATTTGCTGCAAATTTAACGTTGAAAGCACCACAAATAATGATAAATGTTTGTGTTGGTTAAATTTGAAAAATTAATGGGAAATCCTGTCAAAAATATTATCCAAATTTTTAGACCAAAAGATTGGTATAGCTCAAAAGCTACAGGGCTAGCGGGCTTACTTTTTTTGTTTGCTTTAAAATTTGAATTAAAGTTTGATGTTTTTGTTGAAATACTGCTTCCTGCATTTTGCACTTTGGTTGGTTTGGCAGCAATGGGTTATTTAATTAACGATTTATCTGACCAAAAAACAGATGCTTTAGCAGGTAAAAGCAACTTTTTTAACCGAAGTGGACCTGGGAAAAAGTTTTCCGCTTTTTTCTTGGCTTTTCTTTTTGCCTTTGCGCCCTGGTTTTTCTTGCCATTTAATGAGATTGTTGGAGGCTTTCTCGTAGCTGAAATGTTGCTGTTTTCCATTTACAGCTTTAAACCAATTAGGTTAAAAGATAAACCTGCTTTTGGCATAACCACAGATGCTCTTTATGCTCATGTTGTGCCTGCATTATTTGCAGGATACACTTTTTGGCTTTGCAGCGATGTAAAATTTCCAATATGGTTTTTTATAAGTTTAGGTGTTTGGCAACTTTTAGCAGGAATTAGAAATATTATTCAGCATCATATCCTCGATAGAAAAGGAGATAAAGCATCAGGAAGCTATAATGTTTTTAATACCAATGGAAGCGCAACTATTCAATTGGTTTCAAAGCAAATTTTGCCTTTTGAGATTCTATTTTTTATAGTTTTTATTTCATCCTTAAGAACTGTAAGTGTTGCTTTTATTCTGTTGTTTATTGCTTTTTTAATTGGAAGCTCTTTTACTTGGCGAAATGCTCTAGTGTGGAAAATTAGAACCAAATTAAACGCAGGTTTATTCTCGCCTGCCTTTTTTTACGAGCACAGATTAGGTTTAATAGCTGGAATTATTTTATCTATTAACGATTATCGTTACTTGCTTGCTTTGTTGGTTTACATTCTTGTTTTTCAGGTAGATTTTAAATCGATTATTGCAAACACCAAAGTGCTATTATACAAGGTGCTGGTGATTCCCCTATACCGCATCGTAATTCAGCCTTGGTATAAATATGTGGTTACACCCTACCATCATATGGTTTTAAAAAATGCTTATTACTACGGCCATAAGTTTAAAATTTGGCTTGGTTTAAAACCAAAAGAAAAGTAAAGTTCCACTATTAGTTTCTTCTATAAAACTAAGTTTGCAAAAACACACAATTGTTGGAAAACCCACCTATACAAAGTTTATGGATTGGCGGAAAGCTAAGCTTGATGGAGCAACTTACCATTAACTCATTTATTAATAATGGGCATGAGTTTCATTTGTATGTGTATGATGAAATTGAAACCCCAATAAATCACTTGGTAAAAATTAAAGATGCCAACGAGATTTTAGACCGAAAACACATTTTTTCATACAAAAATTACAATCAGTTTGGGCATGGGAAAGGCAGTGTTTCTGGATTTTCAGATATTTTTAGGTACAAGCTTTTGTATGAAAAAGGAGGTTGGTGGGTAGACATGGATGTTACTTGTATTAAACCCTTAAAAACAAAAGGAGAGTATTACTTTAGAAAACATCATGAATTGTTGGCTGTTGGCAATGTAATGAAAGCTCCAGCCAAAAATCAATTGATGTTAGATTGTTTTAATGAAGCTTTAGCGGAAGTAGACGAGCACAATACAGATTGGCATAAACCTATCAATATTTTAAACGAAAACATCAAAAAGCATCAACTTGAAGAATTTGTTGGCGACGGCATCAGTAATCGTGATTGGTGGTTAGAAATAATTGATTTTTTGTATGCCAAAAAAAGAATCCCAAAAAACTGGGTTTTTATTCATTGGACCAATGAAAATTTTAGGGCATTTGGCATGAACAAAAACAACTTCAAAATAAATTCTACTTACGGTAAATTATTAAAAAAACACAAAGTGATAAAAAAGAACTTTTCTTTTAAAGAGAGGCTTTTAAACAGTTTAAAATATAACCTTTTTCACAAATTAATGAAGGGTTATTACAAGCCTTATTGATTAAATTCTTTGGCTAATAGCTTATCAATATCTTCTATAGGAGTAAATTCTATTCCTTGAATTAATTCTACGATTCTAACATTTAAAACCCTCCAAAATATTCCAAATTTATATTCGGGGTTTTGGGAGATAAAAACAAATAATTTCTGAAGTGATTCTGTAATTTGGGTTTTGTCTTTCTTGAAATTACTATCTATATTAAATGTGTTTATTACAACTTCTTGTAAAAAGTTAAAAACTGTTTGAAAGCTATGAATTTCAACCATTCTTTTTACTTGAATCATAGCATCCTCAGTTAGTTTTTCATATTCATCTGAAGCACTATGAAAGTAAACTAATCTTTGGATATTTAGATAAGCATTGAAAAACGAAATTATATTTTCATCTATTAAAATAGGTTGATTAATTTTTTCAATTTTATCTATAAGCTCAATATTATTTTTAGCTATTTCAGAATTCTTTTTAGCTATTTCAGAATTATTTTTAGCTATTTCAGATAAACTTGAAACAAAATTTAGCATGTGCTCAAAAGCCTGTTTGTTTTGAAAGACAAAGGGAGAGTTAGGTTTTTCTAAATAGGCTTTATAGAGATTTTTAGCTTTTTCTAAGTCGCTATAATCAAGAGACATAAGGCTTAACCTATAAGGTCTATCAACAGTGTTAAAATAAATTCTAGCATAATTTCTATTGCAGAAATCCACTATCTCGGGTATTTCTAAAAAGTTTAAGGTTATTGGGCAGACAGCCAATGAAATAGGCCTTTTATTTTGGGCTGAGTAACTCAAAAAGTACTGGATATTATCCATTACTTTATCAAAATTTGCATTTTGCCTAATTTGCTCATAGGTATCCCTTTTTACCGAATCAATTGACAAAATAATTCGCACATTTAATTCTTCTAAAACTTGCTTTACTTTTTTAGTTAAAACTGTCGCATTAGTGGTAATAGAAATTTTTAAATTTGGGTTCAATTCTTTAATTTTATCCCAAATTTTATAGTAAAGTGGTGTTAAAAAGGGTTCTCCCCCTAAAAATTTTGCTTCTTGTAAATACGGAATGTATTTGGCAACATCTTCTACAAACTGATCATTATAAGGGCTAATAATTGGCCTTAAATTTTCTCTATTCTTTCTTATGAGTGATGAAAACTTACCATCACACATAACACATTCTAAATTACAGATATTGTCAATCTCAAATTCAAAACATTTGGGATAAGTTGCACTTTTAAAACCTAATTTTTGTTTTATTTTATGCTTTAATGTTTCTTCATCAGTATAGTCATCAAAACCTTTTAAACGTGAGTTTTCGAAATTGAAACTATTTATTTGGTTGGCACAAAGCCCACATCCATGGTTAAAATCTTGCTCTTTTATGTAATTGCGTAATTCTTGAGCCTTTTCACCAAACCACATTTGTTTAATGGTTTGTTCGGGGAACTTGCCCAAAACATGCTTTCTATTGTAGCAACACGCTGTTGCATTGCCTCCTTGCTCAAAATTAATGTTAGAGAATGGTGCATGGCAAATAATACTTGCATTATTTGTTTTACGTACTTTTTGGTATTCGGCTAACGCCTCGGGCTTGAGTTCAAACATTAGAGTGCAAATTTGGGATTAATTTTTGGTAAACCTCATCAATATTTTCGAAATAGGTTTCTAATTCTAAATTAAAGTCACTGTTGGTAGTTATTATCAGTTGATTGTAATTTTCTTGAATTTTATAAATCGCCTCCTTGCATTCCTCCAACGAATTTTGATTCATAATAAAATTGAGTTTGCTATCGGTTGACATTCCTTTTCCCGAAAAAGAAATAACTGGAATATTTGAATTTAAGGCTTCTTGTTGCACCAAAGAACTTCCTTCCCAAAAAGAGGGAATTATCATACAATTTATCGTTCCATAAAAATCTTGCATGTTGATTTGGTATCCTAAAAATTTAAGGTTTTTCAAACCATGATCTTTTATAAAGTCAATTAACTTCTTCTCCTCTGGCCCTGAGCCTGCCATCAAAAAGTGAAAATCATTTTTGTCTTTTAATTTCAAAGCTAGTTCTGCAAAAAACTTCCAATTTTTTCTTGGCTCAATGCGCCCGCAAAAGCCAACCACAAAAGGCAGTGTTTCCTTTCGAGATAAAAACTGGTTAAACCCAATATTATTAATTACCGATGTGTTTTTTATTGGTATTCGCAAACTAATTAGTTCTTGCTGAACATCATTTGAAACTGCAATAAAATGGGTGCTTTTACTGAAATTTTTGTAACACCACCTTAATAGCGAACCCGTAAAGTCAGCTTTATGAATTTCGCCATGTTCATGAATAACAATTTGGTTTTTAAGTCCAAATAATATTTTAATTAGCGTGAAATGATAAACCGTGTTTATTAAATGAAGATGAAAAATTGCTGTTGGGTTGGTATTAATTATTGACTTTAACCAAAACACACGCTGAATAGAAAACTTGGTTTTTGAAGGATACACATCAATTCTATTATCATTATTTGGTTGATGTGAAAGTTGCCTTAAAGCAAAAGCATTTGCGTTAGGATAATGGTTTAAAAAAGCCTTAACCATTACTTGAGCTCCACCTGCGCCAACATTATCTATTATATGAATAATTTTCATGCGGTTAACGCTTTTAGATGCTTTTCGTAAAGTAAATTTATTTTATCCCAATTGAAATTCTCTCTTACAAATTGAATTTGCTTTTGTGCAGGAAAAATAGTTTCTGTTTTCCATATTTTATAAACTTTTTGCAAGGCTCTTGAAAATTCATCTGCGTTTTTAAAATCTATTAAAAAGCTGTTTTCTTGATTTAAAATAAGGGAAGTTCCACTTACAGGAGTAGAAATAATGGGCAAACCAGTTGCTGCAGCTTCTAACATTGCCATGCTCATCCCTTCGTTTAACGAAGTTGAAACATAAACCGAGGAACTAGCCAACTCTTCTAGAACTTCATGTTGCGAAGTTTTACCCATTAATAAAATTTGATATTGAAGGCCAGCGGCTTCCAATGCTTTTTGTAAGTGTTTTCTTACAGGACCATCTCCAAATATTTTTAGAATCCCTTCTCCACCATTGTCTAAAAAATTTGAAAATCCTTTTATGAGGGTTGCTGGGTCTTTTTGTTTTACAATTCTTCCGACAAAAATTACTTTGAATTGTTCTTTGTTTTCTTTTTTAGTTAAAACCTCGCTAGAAAATCCATTAGGTACAATGGCAACCTTTTGAGCGGCTTTTGCATGAAATGATTTTAGGTTTTCGAACATCATTGGGGTTTGTAAAAAAACTTTTTCGGTTTGGTTTAAAACCTTTTTAATTTTTTGATAACCCATTAAATAGAGTGGCCAAAGTCGTTTTGCATGGACCCAAGGAATATCATGTCCATGTGAAATAACCACAAATTTTAAATTGAATTTTTTCTTTAAATAAAGGGCGACCTCACCACCTGGAAGTACAAAATTTGCAAAACACAAATCAAATTTTTGAGACTTTGCATAAGTGTCACAATACTTTTTGGTTTTTAAAACCCAATCGAGCATTTCTATGGGATTCGACTTAAAATCAGTTTTTCTTTTTACTTTAAGTCTAATAACTTTTAAGTTTTGAGCAGGTTGCGAAATCTCAGGTGTATCTTGAAATTTTGAGGTTAGTACATGGATTTCATGACCTAATTCTGCCAAACCTTCGGCAATATGCTTGCTAATTACGCCCCCTCCTCCACCAATTGGCGGGTATTCGTAATTCAACATCAAAATTTTCATTCGATGTTGATTTTGCTTTTTATTACGTATTGGGGTTTATCTCTGCCTCTATCGTAAATTTTATTAATGTATTCTGCCAAAATCCAAATTAAAATAAAGAAAAATCCCTGCATAATTATTGTTGCTACAGATATCCATTTATATAGCGGGTAATACTCATCATTTACTATGGTATCGAACAAAATATAGCCAAGAAAAAATAACCCAATTGGAATAACAATTAAGCCCAAAATAAACCCCAATCGAAGTGGAAAAAGAGAAAAGTTTAAAATTCCATCCATAGCCAACCTCGACATTTTTAGGAAACTAAATTTCGTTTTGCCAGACTTCCTTTTTGGCCTATCAAATTCCAATATCTTATATGGGTGGCCCATCCAACTAATTAGTCCTCGCAAATATCCAGACCTTTCTTTGGTATCTCTTAAATACTTTACAATGGATTTGTCAATTAATCTGTAATCCCCTACATGACCCTTTATTTTTATATCAGAAAATTGATATAAAAACCAATAATAAACTGACGCTGTTGCTCTTTTGAAAATATTATCCTTTCTAGTGTTTCTTCTAGTAAAAACAACTTTTTTTCCATTTTGCCATGCTTCAATCATTTTAGGCAATAATT